>Ga0137418_10000246_pt1 | contig 46038 bp, 45 predicted proteins | sample CZODoug3_1_2_16f_FD_122242 | JGI IMG/M metagenome (GOLD analysis project Ga0137418, IMG submission 122242) | Vadose zone soil fungal communities from Angelo Coast Range Reserve, California, USA - CZODoug3_1_2_16fungal (Hybrid Assembly) | ecosystem: Environmental > Terrestrial > Soil > Vadose...
CTCGATGAGCTGGAATTCAACCGCGTGTTCGAGGAATTCAAGGCGCTGGCGGACAAGAAGAAGGAGCTGTTCGACGGTGACATCGAGGCGCTGGTGCTGCGCGCGGAGGGCTCGGCCAGCGGGCCCTGGACTCTCATCGAGCTCGCGACCGAGGCGCGCAGCAACTGCCCCGCTCGTGCGCTGGTGCGCCTGCAGCACACCGACGGGCGCAGCGTCGAGCTCAGCGCCTCGGGCGATGGCCCGGTGGACGCGAGCTTCAAGGCGATCGAAGCCGCGACCGGCATCGCGGTGGTGTTGCGCAAGTTCGAGGTACAGGCGGTATCCGAGGGCGAGGACGCCCAGGGCGAGGCACGGGTGTACGTGGAGTACAATCACCGCACTTATCGGGGCGCGAGCGTGAGCACCAATATCGTCGAGTCCGGCACCCGCGCGTTCCTCGAAGTGATCAATCGCATCGAGCAGGCGCAGGCCGGAGCCCGCGTGCGCGAGGAGCGCAGCGCCACCACGCCCGCCTGAGGAGAGCGCATGCCCATTCCCGCCACGGAGTTCATCTGGTTCAACGGCAAGCTGGTGCCGTGGGAAAAGGCCACGGTGCACGTGCTGTCGCACGCGCTGCACTACGGCTCCTCGGTGTTCGAGGGCGTGCGTGCCTACGAGACCCCGCGCGGCGTGGCCATTTTCCGCCTGCGCGATCACACCCGGCGGCTGTTCGACTCCGCGAAGATCTACCGCATCAACATCCCGTTCTCCGCGGAAGCGGTGAACGAGGCCTGCCGCCAGGTGATCGCCGCGAACGCGCTCAAGCGCGGCGCCTATATCCGCCCGGTGGTGTTCCGCGGCTACGGCGAGATCGGCGTGACCCCGAAGATCGAGCCGCCGACGGAAGTGGCGGTGGCCGCCTGGGAATGGGGCCGGTATCTCGGCCACGAGGCCGACGAGGCGGGCGTGGACGCGTGCGTGTCCTCCTGGCAGCGGCCGGCCCCGAATACGCTGCCGGCGCTCGCCAAGGCCGGCGGCAACTACCTCTCGAGCCAGCTGATCGGCATGGAGGCGCGCCGGCTCGGCTTCGCGGAAGGGATCGGGCTGGCGGCCGATGGCACGCTCAGTGAAGGCTCGGGCGAGAACCTGTTTCTGGTGAAGGACGGCGTGCTGCTGACACCGGCGCTCGCGCACTCGGTGCTGGGCGGCCTGACGCGCGACACGGTCATGCGGCTTGCCCGCGAACGCGGTCTCGAGGTGCGCGAGTGCGCCATCCCGCGCGAGCTTCTGTACCTCGCGGACGAGGCGTTCTTCACCGGCACCGCGGTGGAAATCACCGCCATCCGCTCGGTGGACCGCCTCACCATAGGCGCGGGCCGGCGCGGGCCGGTGACCGAGTCGCTGCAGAACGCGTTCTTCGGCCTGTTCTCGGGCAAGACCCCCGACAAGTGGGGCTGGCTCGACTACGTGGACATGTCGGCGCCGCGCGCCGCGGCCTCCGGCTGAACCTCAAGGTCGGTGCGATGGCGCGCGCGCCGCAAACCCTGTTCGACAAGGTGTGGCGGGCTCACGAGGTGAGCGCCGAGAGCGCGGACTCACCGGCGGTGCTCTACATCGACCTGCACCTGATCCACGAGGTCACCTCCCCGCAGGCCTTCGCGGTGCTGCGCGAGCGCGGCCTCACCGTACGACGCCCCGAGCGCACCCTCGCCACCATGGATCATTCCACGCCGACGCTCACGGCCCAAGTGTTTGGCGGCACACCGATCGCGCTCGACGCAGCCCGGCGGCAGGTGCGCGAGCTCGAGGTGAACTGCGCCGAGTTCGGCGTGGAGCTGCTCGGCCTCACCCACAGCCAGCGCGGCATCGTGCACATCATCGGACCGGAGCTGGGCCTCACACAGCCGGGCAAGACCATCGTGTGCGGCGACAGCCACACCAGCACCCACGGCGCCGTCGGGGCGCTGGCCTTCGGCATCGGCACCACCGAGGTCGGCCACGTGCTCGCGACGCAGTGCCTGCTGCAGCGCAAGCCGCGCACGCTCGCCGTCAACGTGAGCGGTGAGCTGCGCGCGGGTGTGGCCGCCAAGGATCTCATTCTCACGATCATCGGGCGGCTCGGCGTGTCCGGTGGCACGGGGCACGTGATCGAGTACCGCGGCGACACCATCCGCGCGCTCGACATGGACGAGCGCATGACGGTCTGCAACATGTCCATCGAGGCCGGAGCGCGCGCCGGCATGATCGGCCCGGATGAGACGACTTACCGCTACCTCGAGGGCCGCCCGCGCTCGCCCCGGAGCGCAGCGTGGGAGCGCGCGCGAGAGGCTTGGCGCGCCTTGCCGACGGATGCGGGCGCCCGCTTCGATCGCGAGGTGGAGCTGGACGCCGCCGCGGTCGAGCCGATGATCACCTACGGCACCAATCCCGGCATGGTCATCCCCATCGGCGGGACGATCCCGCAGCGCTCCGGGGATGCCGCATTCAGCCAGGCGCTCACTTACATGGGGCTCGCGCCCGGTCAGCCGATCCGCGATCAGCCCGTGAACGTGGTGTTCCTCGGCAGTTGCACCAATGCACGCCTGTCCGACCTGCGCAGCGCCGCGGGCCTGCTGCGGGGCCGGCGCATCGCGCCGGGACTGCGCATGCTGGTGGTACCCGGCTCACAGCAGGTCAAGCGAGAGGCGGAAGCGGAAGGGCTCGACCGCGTGTTTCTCGAGGCCGGCGCCGAGTGGCGCGAATCGGGCTGCTCCATGTGTCTCGGCATGAACGGCGATGTGGTCGGACGCGGCGAGTACTCCGTGAGCACCAGCAACCGCAACTTCGAGGGCCGCCAGGGGAGCGGCGCGCGCACGCTGCTCGCAAGTCCGCTCACCGCAGCCGCCTGCGCGGTGCGCGGCCGGGTCACCGATCCGCGCGAGCTCATGTGAGTCAGCCGGACGCGCCGATGGAACCGTTCACGATCCTGAGCTCGCGTACCGTGGTACTGCCGGGCGCCAACATCGACACCGATCAGATCATTCCGGCGCGCTTCCTCACCACCACCACGCGCGTAGGTCTCGGCGAGCACCTGTTCGCCGACTGGCGCTACCTCCCCGACGGCACACCGCGCAGCGACTTCGTGCTCAACGGTCCACAGGCGCGCGGCTGCCGCATCCTGGTCGCCGGGCGCAACTTCGGCTGCGGCTCATCGCGTGAGCACGCGCCCTGGGCGCTCGCCGACTACGGCTTTCGCGCCGTGATCAGCACCGAGCTCGCCGATATCTTCAGCAGCAATTGCCTGAAGAACGGCCTGCTGCCGGTCACGGTCGATGAGCCGACCAGCGCCTGGCTCATCGCCCACCCGGGCGCCGAGGTCACGCTCGATCTGACCGCGGGCACGCTCACGCTTCCCACCGGCCGCGCCGTGAGTTTTCCGCTCGAAGCGTTCGCGCGCCGCTGCCTGCTGCAGGGGGTCGACGAGCTGGGGTATCTGCTCGAGCGCCGTCACGAGATCGAGGCGTACGAGCGGCGCGCATGAAGGCCCGGGTGGCGGTGCTCGCCGGTGATGGCATCGGACCTGAAGTCATCGCCGAAGGCCTGCGTTGCCTGCAGGCGATCGCCGGTCTGTTCGGGCACGAGTTCGAGCTCACCGAGCTACCCTTCGGCGGGGCGGCGATCGAGAGCCACGCCGATCCCCTGCCCGAGAGCACACTCTCGGCCTGTCTCGCCTCGGATGCCGTGTTGCTCGGCGCCATCGGGGGACCCAAGTGGTCGGCGCCGCAGGCGCCGCTGCGGCCCGAGGCGGGGCTCCTGCGGCTGCGCGCCGCGCTCGGCACCTTCGCCAACCTGCGGCCGGTGAAGGTTCACGCGGCGCTCGCGGACGCCTCGACCCTGAAGGCGCAAGTCGTGCAGGGGGTGGATCTGCTGTTCGTGCGTGAGCTCACCGGCGGCATCTACTTCGGCGACAAGCACCGCGACGCGCACAGCGCGACCGACGTGTGCCGCTACACGGCCGCCGAGATCGAGCGCATCACGCGCGTCGCGGCGCGCCTGGCGCAGTCACGGCGGGGCCGGCTCACCTCGATCGACAAGGCGAACGTACTGGAGACCTCACGGCTGTGGCGCGAGGTGTGCACGCGCGTCGTGGAGCGCGAATTTCCCGATCTGACCCTCGAGCACATGCTGGTGGACGCGGCGGCCATGCACCTGATCCGCGCACCAAGGGACTTCGACGTGCTGGTCACGGAAAACATGTTCGGCGATATCCTCACCGACCAGGCAGCGATGCTCGCGGGCTCCCTCGGACTGCTGCCGTCGGCCTCCCTCGGCGAGGGGCGGCGCGGCATCTACGAGCCCATCCACGGCTCCGCGCCCGACATCGCCGGCCGCGGCATCGCCAACCCCTACGGCACCATCCTGAGCGTCGCCCTGTTGCTGCGGCACTCGCTCGCACTGGGCACAGAGGCCGCCGCGCTCGAGCAGGCGGTGGCGGCGGCACTGGGTGAGGGTGCGCGCACGCCCGACATCGCCCCGGCCCACTCCCGCGCCCTGTCCACCCGCGAGGCGGGTGACGCCGTGCTCAGCAGGCTGCAGCGGCGCGACTGAAGGCGGGTTGCTGCACGACGGCGGCGACCCGGGCGAGCCCCCGCCGCAGGTCCTCGCGCAGGTCCTCGAGCGCTTCGATCCCGATCGACAGGCGGATGAGCCCGTCGGTGAGTCCGGCCTTCTCGCGCGCTTCCCGGTCCATCGCGGCGTGGGTCATGGTGGCAGGATGCGCCACCAGACTCTCCACGCCCCCGAGCGATTCCGCCAGCGAGAAGCATTCCAGTCCCGCGACGAACTCGCGCACCGCAGCGTGCCCGCCTTCGAGCTCGAGCGTCACGATCGCGCCGAATCCGCGCTGCTGGCGCTTCGCCAGCTCGTGCCCCGGGTGGCTGCTGAGTCCGGGGTACCACACGCGCTTCACGTTCGCCTCGCCCTGCAGCCAGTGAGCGAGCTCGTGCGCGTTACGTCCGTGGTGCTCCAGGCGCGCGTGCAGGGTGCGCAGGCCCCGCAGTGTCATGTAGCTGTCGAACGGGGCACCGGTCAGCCCCAGGCAGTTGGCCCACCAGACGAGCTGCTCGTGCAGCGCCTGATCGCGCGCCACGACCGCCCCACCGACCACGTCGCTGTGGCCGTTGAGGTACTTGGTGGTCGAATGCACCACCAGGTCCGCACCGAGCGCGAGCGGTTGCTGCCAGGCGGGGGACAGGAAGGTGTTGTCCACCACGATCAGGGCGCCGGCGGCGCGTCCCAGGGTCGCGAACGTGGCGATGTCGGTGATACGCAGGAGCGGGTTGCTCGGGGTCTCGATCCACAGCAGCGCCGCCGGTTGCGCCAGAGCTGCGCGCACCGCCGCCTCGTCGCCGAAATCCACGAACTCGACCTGCCGTTCCCCGCGGCGCCGCCAGGCATCGAACAAGCGGTAGGTGCCGCCATAGCAGTCATGCGGCGCGACGATACGAGCGCCCACCGGCACCAGGTAGCCGACCACCGTGACCGCGGCCATGCCACTCGCGGTCACGACCGCGCCCGCCCCCCGCTCGAGCTCGGCGAGCGCCGCCGCCAGCAGGTCGCGGGTCGGGTTCCCCGAGCGCGTGTAGTCGTAGGCGCCCTTGTCGGCGAAGCCGCGGAAGGCAAACGTCGAGCTCAGGTGCAGCGGCGGTATGACACAGCCGGTCGGGTCCCCGCACTCGATGCCGGCCCGCACGGTCTGCGTGACCTGGCTCGTGGACGTGTTGGCCGCCGTCTGCAGTGCGGCGAGGAACTCAGGGGCTTTCATCGGATGCTCCGCTCATGAATGGCACGGTCTCACCGGCCTCCTGCGGAGCGCGCCCGCCCAGGACGGGCAGGCTTGTCGCGTCCATCCCCGAGGCGCCCTTACAGACGCCTGAGGCCACGCTGACCGCTCATCTGTCGACGCCCGCCATCTGGTGGGAATCGCAGGAGTTGGCACCTTTCCAGGTTGGTTGGACCTGGCGGTTGCCCCGGCGTCTAAGGGCCTTATCCCTCAGCCGGTCTCGATGAGTAATAAAGAGTTTAGGATGCCGCGGCGCGCCGTGCAAGCGCTTAGGAAGCTGCGCGCAGGGATGGCGGGCGCAGGCGCAAAAAGGGCCCTGCTCCGGCTGCCGCGTCACTGGCGCGGCTGGCGGCGGCCGCTCTCCTCGTGGTAATGTACTAATGCGCTAATACATTGGATACCATGCATGAAGACCCACCACAACATCACCCCGCGCCAGGAAGCGCTCGCCGAGCGCAACCTGTGCGCCGCGCTCGCCGCCCTGCGTACCCCGGAGGAGTGCCGCGCGTTCCTGCGCGATCTGTGCACGCCCGCTGAGCTGCAGGCTATGGCGGACCGCTGGACGGTGGTCGACTGCCTGAAGCGCGACCTGCCCTACCGCGAGATCCACCGCCTCACGGGCGTGAGCGTCACCACCATCGGCCGCGTGGCGCGCTTCCTCGCCGCCGGCCACGGCGGCTACGACACCGCGGCACGCCGCCTGGCACAGATCCGCCTCGGCGCGAGCGAGCGCGCGGAGAGCGCCCGCCATGGATGAGCTGCGCCTGAAGGTCGCGGTGCAGAAGTCCGGGCGGCTGGCCGACCCGTCGGTCGAGCTGCTGGCGCGCTGCGGGCTGAAGCTCTCACGGGGCAAGGACCAGCTGGTGGGTTATGGCGAGAACCTGCCGCTCGACGTGCTGTTCGTGCGCGACGATGACATTCCCGATCTGGTGCGCCAGGACGTCTGCGACCTGGGGTTGGTGGGTCTGAACGTGCTCGAGGAGAAACGCCTCGAGCTCGCCGCGGGGGGGCACCCAGCCCGCTTCGAGTGCCTGCGCACGCTCGACTTCGGCCGTTGCCGGCTGGCGCTCGCGATTCCGCAGGCCAGCGCGTGGGACGGTACGCGCTCGCTGCGCGGCCGCCGTATCGCGACCACCTACCCGTTCCTGCTCGCCCACTATCTGCGCGAGCGCGACATCGAGGCCGAGATCGTGACCCTGTCGGGCGCGGTGGAGATTGCGCCGCGCCTCGGGCGCGCGGATCTGATCTGCGATCTGGTCGCGACCGGCTCGACGCTGCAGGCGAATCACCTGCGCGAGGTCGAGACGGTGCTGGAGAGTCAGGCGGTGCTCATCCGCACCCCGCTCGATCTGCCCGCGGCCAAGCACGAGTGGGTGCAGCGGCTGCTGATGCGCATCGATGGTGTGCAGCAGGTGCGCGAGAGCAAGTACATCATGCTGCACGCCCCGCGCAGCGCCCTGCCGGAGATCCGCCGGCTCCTGCCGGGCTCGGAGTACCCGACCATCATTCCGCTGGAGGGTTTCGCGGACCGCGTCGCGGTGCACGCGGTGTGCCGCGAGAACGTCTTCTGGGAGACCCTCGAGAGCCTCAAGCGCGTGGGCGCGAGCGCGCTCCTCGTCCTGCCGGTCGAAAAGATGCTCGCCTGATCGCATGCGCATCCTCGACTGGGACACGCTCGACTCCGGACAGCGGCGCGCGGCCCTGGCGCGCCCGCAGCTGCAGTCGCTCGCGGAGCCGACCGGGGTGGCGCGCGAGGTGATCGCGAGCGTGCGCCACCTGGGCGATGAGGCCCTGCACCGCCTGACACGGCGCTTCGACGACGTAGAGCTCGATGCCCTGAGCGTCGCTCCAGGCGAATTCGCGCGGGCGCGACGGGTGCTCGAGCGCGGGCAGATCGCCGCCCTGGAGCGGGCACTCGCCAACGTGCACGCGTTCCACGCCGCCCAGATGCCGCAGCCGCTCGCGCTCGACATCGAGCCCGGGGTGCGGTGCGAGCAGCTCCTGCGACCCCTGAGCGCCGTGGGGCTGTACGTGCCCGCCGGCAGCGCGCCCCTGCCCTCGGCGGTGATCATGCTGGCGGTGCCGGCGCGCATCGCCGGCTGTCCCACGCGGGTGCTGTGCACGCCGCCGCAGCGCGACGGCCGGGCCCACCCCGCCGTGCTGGTCGCGGCCGAGCTGTGCGGCATCGACACGGTGTTCAAGGTCGGCGGTGCGCAGGCGATCGCCGCCCTCGCCTACGGCACACAGAGCATCCCGCGGGTCGACAAGATCTTCGGTCCCGGCAACGCCTGGGTCACGGCCGCCAAGCAGCTGGTGGCGAACGATCCGCTCGGGGCCGCCTGCGACCTGCCCGCCGGCCCCTCGGAGGTGCTGGTGATTGCCGATGCCAGCGCGCGCGCGGATTTCGTCGCCGCGGACCTGCTGGCGCAGGCCGAGCACGACCGACAAGCGCAGGCGCTGCTGGTGACCGACAGCCGCGAGCTCGCGGTGCGCGTGGCGCAGGCGCTCACCAGCGCGCTGCCGGGACTCATGCGCCGCCCGATTCTCGAGCAGTCCCTCGCCGCCTGCCGCTGCATCCTGGTGCCGGAGCTGGACACCGCACTCGCCGTCGCCAACGAATACGCCCCCGAGCACCTGCTGTTGCAGGTGCGCGAGCCGCGCCACTGGCTGACACGGGTCCGCAACGCGGGCGCGGTGTTTCTCGGCAGCTGGTCGCCCGAGCCGCTGGGTGACTACTGCACCGGAGCCAACCATGTCCTGCCGACCGGCGGATACGCCCGCGCGCTCAGTGGACTCTCGGTGCGCGACTTCCTCAAGACCATCACGGTGCAGGAGCTGTCGCCCGCAGGTCTCAGCGCCCTCGGCCCCACCGCCGTCACGCTCGCCCTGCTCGAAGGTCTCGACGCGCACGCGCAGGCCGTCACGCGCCGGCTCGGCGCCCTCGCCGGACCGCTCTCATGAGCTGGGTCAGTCAGATCGCACGGCCGGACATCGTGGCACTGGAGGCCTACGAGCCTGCCGCCTGGGAACCCGAGCTCACCCGCCTGCACGCGAATGAGCTTCCCTGGCGCAGCCCCGGCGATGAATCACGCTCCGGCCTCAACCGCTATCCCGAGCCGCAACCGCGGGCGCTGATCGAGCGCCTCGCGCTGCTCTACGGGGTCGCACCGCACGCCGTGCTGGTCGGCCGCGGCAGCGATGAGGCGATCGACCTGCTGGTACGCGCGTTCTGCCGCGCGGGCGAGGACGCGGTGCTCACTCTCACGCCGAGCTTCGGCATGTACGCCGCCGCGGCGCGCATCCAGGGCGCGCAGCTCCTCAGCGTGCCGCTGCGCCCGGGCGCGGGCTTCGCGCTGGATGCGAATGCCGTGCTGGCGCGCTGTACGCCGGCAGTGAAGCTGGTGTTCCTGTGCACGCCCAACAACCCAACCGGCAACCTCCTGAACGAGGCGGTGATCCTCGCCATCGCGGATGCGCTCGCGGGACGCGCACTGGTGGTGGTGGACGAGGCCTACATCGAGTTCGCCGGCCGCGAGAGCCTCGCGCGCGAGGTGCAGCGGCGGCCGCAGCTTGCGGTGCTGCGCACGCTGTCCAAGGCCCACGGCCTCGCCGGCGCACGCTGCGGGGCGCTGATCGCGGACCCCGAAGTCATCGCCCTGCTGCGCAAGGTGATTGCGCCCTACGCGATTCCGCAGCTGGCGATCGAGGCGCTGCTGCGGCTGCTCGAGCCACCGGCGCTCGTCGCCGTGGGTGAGCGCATCGCGCTGCTGCGCGCCGAGCGCTCGCGCTTGCTCGCCGCGCTCGCGCAGCTGCCGCGCGTGACCCGCGTCTGGCCGAGCGATGCGAATTTCCTCCTGGCGCAGTTCACCGACGCGACCGCGGCGCTCGAGCGGGCGCGCGACGCGGGGCTGCTGGTACGCGATGCGCGCGCCTATCCGGGGCTGCCACAGTCGCTGCGTATCACGGTGGGCACGGCGGCACAGAATGAGCGGTTGCTCGAGGCGTGGCGGTGAGCGCCGCGACTTTGTTCATCGACCGGGACGGCACGCTCATCGAGGAGCCCACCGAGCGCCCGCTCGAGAGCCTCGCCGGGGTGCGCTTCATGCCCGGGGTGTTCGCCGCGCTCGCGGAAGCCTCGCGCCGTGGTTACCGCCTCGTCATGGTCGCGGACCAGGACGGACTCGGCAGCGCGGCACAGCAGTTCATCCTCGAGACCTTCAGCTCCCAGGGCGTCGACTTCGAGGCGGTGCTGGTGTGTCCGGACCTTGTGCAACCGTACCTGCGCGAGCACGAGGTCGACTCGCAAACGAGCGCGGTCATTGGCGATCGCGACACCGACCTGCAGTTCGCCGCCAATCTGAAGGTGCGCGCCCTGAGCGTGCGCCGCCACGGCGCGCTGCACGAGACCTGGCCCGCGGCGCTGCAGGAGCTGATCGCGCGCCGCGCGCAGCTGGTGCGGGAAACCAATGAGACCCGCATCGAGGTGCGCGTCGATCTCGACGCCGCGCTCCCCCTGCGGATCGGCACCGGTATCGGCTTCTTCGATCACATGCTCGCGCAGCTGGCGCGCCACGGCGGGTTTGCGCTCGAGCTCAGCTGCCGCGGCGACCTCCACATCGATGAGCATCACACGGTGGAGGACTGCGCGCTGGCGCTCGGGGAGGCGCTGCGCCGCGCGCTCGGTTCCAAGGCGGGCATCGCCCGCTACGGATTCCTGCTGCCGATGGATGAGGCCGAGGCGCGCGTCGCCCTCGACCTGTCCGGGCGCGCGTTCGCGCAGTTCTCGGGACACTTTCCGCGCGAAACCGTGGGTACGCTGCCGACCGAGCTGGTGCCGCATTTCTTCCGCTCACTCGCGGAAGCGCTCGGCGCGGCGCTCCACGTGAGCGTGACGGGCGAGAACACTCACCACATGATCGAGGCCTGCTTCAAGGGCGTCGGCCGTGCCCTGCGCCAGGCGCTGCGGTGCGAAGGCACCGAGCTGCCGAGCACCAAAGGAATCTTGTGATCGAGGCCGTCATCGTCGACAGCGGCGGCGCCAACCTCGCCTCGCTGTGCTACGCGCTCGAGCGCCTGGGGGCGCGCGCGCAGGTGAGCGCCGATGCGCGCACCATCGCCGGCGCCGCGCGCGTGGTGCTGCCGGGCGTGGGGGCTGCCGCACACGCCATGGAGCGCCTGCACGCCGCCGGCCTCACGGGCGTGCTGCGCGAGCTCACCCAGCCGGTCCTGGGCGTGTGCCTGGGGATGCAGCTGCTGTTCGCGCTGTCCGAGGAAGGCCGCACCGAATGCCTCGGGCTCCTACCCTACGCGGTGCGGCACCTGAGCAGCGCGCCGGGGCATCCCGTGCCGCACATGGGCTGGAACCAGCTGTGCCGCTTGCGGCCCGACCCGCTTCTGGAGGGTGTGCCTGAGGGTGCCTGGGCCTACTTCGTGCACAGCTACGCCGCGCCACTGACCGAGCACACGCTCGCGAGTGCCGAGTACGGCGCCGCGGTATCCGCGGTCGTGCGGCGCGGGAACTTCTGGGGCACACAGTTCCACCCCGAGCGCTCGGCGGCCACCGGCGCGCGGGTGCTCGAGAATTTCCTGAGGCTGTAGAGCATGCAGCTCATCCCCGCCATCGACCTGCGCGCCGGGCGCTGCGTGCGCCTGTTGCAGGGAGACTTCACGGCCGAGACCCGTTACGCGCCCGATCCCGAGCAGCTGGCGCGCGGCTACCGGGCGCTCGGCGCAGGCTGGCTGCACGTGGTCGACCTGGATGGCGCCCGGGACGGTGCGCGCGCCAATGCGCCGGTGATCGCCGCTCTCGCCGCCCTCGGGACGCCGCAGCTGCAGGTCGGGGGCGGCGTGCGTTGCCCGCAGGCCATCCGCGAGCTCCTCGACGCAGGCGTTGCGCGGGTGGTCATCGGCAGCGCCGCCCTCGAGTGCCCTGAGGAAGTGGCCGCCTGGCTGGCTCACTTTGGTGCGCAGCGCCTGTGCCTCGCCTTCGACGTGCGTGCGCAATCTGGCGCCGAGCCGCGCGTGCACACGCATGGCTGGACGCAGGCGAGCGGCCTCTCCCTGTGGGAGGCGCTCGGCCGCTACCGTGGCGGCAGCATCCGCCACGTTCTGTGCACCGACATCGGGCGCGACGGCGCCCTGACCGGTCCCAACCTCGATCTGTATCGCACCGCGCTCGCGCGCTTCCCTGATCTGGCGTGGCAGGCATCCGGTGGCGTTCGCGACGCCGCCGATCTCGCCGAGCTGGCATTGATTGGGGTGGCAGCCGCCGTGAGCGGTCGGGCACTGTTGGAACAACGCATCAGCGATGAGGAGTTACGGCCATTCTTGCCCGCCGCATCATCCCCTGCCTCGACGTACGCGACGGCCAGGTCGTAAAGGGCGTGCGTTTCCGCGACCATCGCGTTGCCGGGGACATCCTGGAGCTCGCGGCGCGCTATCGCGACGCGGGCGCCGATGAGCTCGTCTTCTACGACATCACCGCAAGCCCGCAAGGCCGCTCGGTGGATCGGGGATGGGTGGGGCGCGTGGCGCGCCTGCTCGACATACCCTTCTGCGTTGCCGGCGGCATCCGCTCGGTGGCCGACGCCGAGGAGGTGCTCAACGCCGGCGCCGAGAAAGTGTCCGTCAACTCCCCGGCGCTGCAGAACCCGGCTCTCATCGGGGAGCTGAGCCGGCGTTTTGGCTCCCAATGCGTCGTCGTGGGCATCGACAGTCTGCGCACCATGGCGGGGGATCGGGCCTGGCTCTTCAGCGGCGATCCGCGGCGCGCGCGCGATGCTGGACGCGCGGTGCCGGACTGGGTGCGCGAGGTGCAGGCGCGCGGCGCCGGCGAGATCGTTCTCAACTGCATGGGTGTCGACGGCGCCCGCGGCGGCTTCGACGTGCCACAGCTCAAGGCGACGCGGGCCATCTGTCAGGTGCCACTGGTCGCCTCCGGGGGCGCGGGCACCGTGGCGCACTTCAGTGAGGTGTTCACTCAGGCCGGAGTGGACGCAGCACTCGCCGCCAGTGTGTTCCATTCCAACTCGATTTCCATACCGGATCTGAAGCGCCAGCTGCATGCCGCCGGCGTGCCGGTGCGCCTGAGCGGCACCACGCGCCTGCCTGAGGCGAGCGGGAGCGATACCCGTGGGCGCTGACCGCCCGCTCGATGCCGCGGCGGGTGAGCGGGTGCTGCAGCTCGCGGATCTCGACGGCCTCGACTTCGGCAACGACGCCGGGCTCATGCCCGCGATCGTGCAGCATGCCGGGAGCGGTGCGGTGCTGATGCTCGGTTACATGAATCGCGAGGCGCTGCGGGCGAGCCTGACGCGGCAGCGCGTGGTGTTCTTCAGCCGCAGCCGCCAGCGCCTGTGGGAAAAGGGCGAGACCTCCGGTCACGTGCTGCAGCTGGCGCAGATCCGCGCCGACTGCGACCGCGACGCGCTGCTCGTGAGCGCCTGGCCGCAGGGCCCGGTGTGTCACCTCGGCACGGCGAGCTGCTTCGGTGACGCAGCGCGCACCCCGGCTGAGCAGCTGGCCTTTCTCGACACCCTCGATGAGGTCATCGGCGAGCGTATGGCCGCACGCCCCGAAGGCAGCTACACCGCGCGCCTGGTCGCCCGCGGCGCCAGACGCGTGGCGCAGAAAGTGGGCGAGGAAGGGCTCGAAGTGGCGCTCGCCGGCGCCGGCGGGAGCGATGCCGAGCTGGTGGCGGAAGCCGCCGATCTTCTCTACCACGTGCTGGTGCTGCTGCGGGTTCGCGGCCTGCCGCTCGAGCGCGTGATCGATGAGCTGCGCGCGCGCCACGCCGCAAAGCCCTGACTGCCGTGGCGCTCCCGGCCGCGTGAGACCCTCAGCGCGGCGCGAGGGTGCCGGCCCGCCCCTCGGCCTCCGCGGCCTCCGGGTCGCGCCCGCGCGCGCGCAGCGAATCGGCGATCAGCTGCCAGGCCGCCGCCTGCGCTCCGGCATCGCCGGTGGCGAGCGCCAGCGCCTTGCGGCCCATGGCATCCGCCTGCGCCGCGTTGTTCTCCGCGAGCCGCACGCGCCCGAGCTCGATCCACAGGAGCGGATTGCCCGGCTCGATGCGCAGTGCGCGCTCGAGCGTCGCGGCCGCCGGACCGAACTCCCCGCCGCCGGCCTGGGTGCGAGCCTGTGTGACGAGCGAGCTGGCCGCCGGGCCGATGTGAAACTGCCGCGGCGCGCCCGGCGCGGGCCGCTCCGGCGGCGCCGGCAAGGCTTGCCCGGGGATCTGAGGCTCGGGTTGCGCGGTGCCGGAGCGTGGTGCGCCCGAGGGCGGTGCCCCTGGCGGCAGCGGACCTCGCGTTGCGCAGGCCGAGAACCCGGCGGCGATGATGACCAGGCTCAACAGGCGGATGTGCATGCACCCATGATAGCGCCTCAAGGCACGGCGCTACGGCGTGCGCCGCGGCCTTAGCTCCGGCGCCGGCGTCAATGCGCGCGGCCGCGCAGCCACCGCTGCGCGCGGTCCAATATGGTGGTGAGAGGATTCGCGTTGTCGGGGAAGCCGCAGCCCGGCTTGGAAGGCAGCGCGGCGTCCGCCGGCACGGCGACCGCCACGATGTCGTCCGCGCAACCCGGCACGACCCGCAGTCCGGTCGGATACTCGATGTGCACCTCGGCAAGGTTGTCCGGCATCGGCGCGTCCCAGGAGTCGGTGCCAAGTCCGGCGATGACGTGCGCCCACACCGGCAACGCTCCGGCGGAGCCGGTGAACCCCGTCGGCTCGTTGTCGTCGTACCCCACCCACACCACCGCCAGGTGACTGCCGGAGAAGCCGGCAAACCAGCTGTCGCGGAACTCCGATGACGTGCCCGACTTTCCCGCCACCACCAGGTTTGCGGGCAGCAGCGCGCGTGCGGGACGACCGGTGCCGCGCTCCATGACCTGCACCAGCATGCGATCGAGCTGATACACGACTTCGGGCGAGGCCACCTGGGTCACTTCCAGGGGAAAGGCCTTGAGCGGCTTGCCGTCGGTGCTGATGACCGCGCGCACCGCGCGCAGCGGGTTGTGAAAGCCGCCGTTGGCCAGCCCGTTGAACAGTTGTGTCGCCTCGAGCGGCGTGACGTCGAGCGCGCCCAGCAGCATCGCCGGCACCTGCGCGGGCGACTGTGACAATCCGAAGCGCTGCAGCGTCTGCGCGATCTTCGGCACACCCACAGCCAGCCCCACGCCGACGGTGGCGAGATTCAGCGACTCGGCGAGCGCGCGTACCACTGGCACCGGGCCATAGGTCTGGTGGGTGAAGTTCTCCGGGCGCCAGTGCTTGTCGTTTGCCAGCTTGACGTCGACGGGCTCGTCCTGCACGACGGTGGCGGCGTTGTAGTGGCCGCTCTCCAGCGCCGTGAGATAAATGAACGGCTTCACCAGCGAGCCCATCGAGCGGTGCGCATCCAGGGCGCGGTCAAAGCCGTCGTAACCGACGTTGCGCCCGCCGACGATGGCGATCACGTCGCCGCTTTGCGGTGAGGTGACGACGACCGCGCCTTCGAGCGGCTGCTGCGCGTGCCTGCGCTGCCGATCCAGACGCGTGAGCTCGCGGTCGAGTGCCTGCTCGGCCTGCTCCTGGGCGCGCGGCTCGAGGCTGGTGTAGATGCGCAGGCCCGCCTCGGTGAGATCCTGGTCGTGATAGTCGCGCCGCAGGGTGCGGCGCACGAAGTCGAGGTACGCGGGGTAATAGGCGCCCGCCGGCCGGCCGGTGACACCGAGCGCCTCGTGCGCGGCCGCACTCGCCTCCCGCGCGGTCACGATGCCCTGATCGGCCATGATCTTGAGGACCAGGTCGCGGCGCAGGTGCGCGCGCTCGGGGTGGCGCCGCGGATCGTAGTACGAGGGTCCGCGGACCACCGCGACCAGCAGCGCCACTTCCGACAGGTCGAGCTCCGCGAGCGGCTTGCCGAAATAGAACTGGCTGGCGAGGCCAAAGCCGTGGATCGCGCGGTCGCCGTCCTGACCGAGGAAGATCTCGTTGATGTACGCGTTCATGAGATCGGCCTTGGTGAAGTGCGCATCCAGCGCCATCGCCATGATCGCCTCACGCACCTTGCGCGACAGCGTCTGGCGCGAACTGAGGAAGTAGCTGCGCACCAGCTGCTGGGTGAGTGTGCTGCCGCCCTGCTCGATCTGGCGGGCACGCAGGTCAACCCACAGCGCGCGCAGCATCGCGACCGGGTCGACGCCGTGATGGCTGTCGAACTTGCGGTCCTCGACCGCCTTGAGCGCGGCGGGCAGGAGTGAGGGCACTTCCTGCGGTGTGACGACGATGCGATCCTCGCCGTGGATCGGAAAGATGCTGCCGATGAGCAGCGGCTCGAGCCGCAGCACCGGCAGGTCATGGCCGGCGCTGTCGCGCAGGCTCTCGAGCCCCTGGGAGCCGGCGACGATGCTCAGCAGCTGCGCGTTGCGCGTCTCGTCCGCGAAACGCGCCGGCCGCAGTGCGACGTCGAAGCGTGCGCCCTGCACGCGGTAGGTTCCGAGACGCTCGGGACGCTCGGCGCGGCGGTAATGCAGGCGTTGCAGCTCCTGCTCGAGCTGCGCCGCTGACAGCGCCAGTCCCGTGTACAGCTCGAGTGGCGCCGCGAACACCTGCGCCGGCAGCGTCCAGCGCCGGCCTTCGAATTGCCGCGTCACCAGGCGATCCAGATACACAACGTAGAGGATGCCGGCCAGCGCGGCGATCCCGACGGCCAGCAGCACCGCGCGCTTCAGATGAACAGCTCCGCGGCCGGAGCGCGCAGGTTGTAATGCGAGCTCATCGCGTGCCCGTAGGCCCCGGCGTTGGCGATGAGCAGCACGTCCCCTTCCTGGGTCACCGGCAGCAGGCGATCGTGTCCGAGGACGTCCGCGCTCTCGCAGATGGGGCCGACGATATTGACCAGCTCGGTGGCAGGCTCAGCCGCGCGCGTGAGGTTGGCGATTTCGTGGTACGCGCCATAGAGCGCCGGACGGATGAGGGAGTTCATGCCGGTCGCCACGCCGACGAAGCGCACTCCGCCCTTGGCCTTCAGTTGCGTCACGCGCGCGAGCAGCACCCCGGCCGCCGCCACCAGGTAGCGTCCGGGCTCGAGCCACACCTCCAGCTGCGGGTGCTCGGCGCGCACCGCCAGCAGCAGCGTATCGAGCTTGGCGAGATCGACGCCTGGCTGGTCGGCACGCTCGGGCACTCCCAGGCCGCCGCCGACGTCGATGACACGCAGCTGCGCGAAGCCTTGCGCGGCGCCAGCCAGCAGGCGCGCCGTATGCTCCCAGCTGGTCACGTCGAACACCCCGCTCCCCACGTGCGCCTGCAGGCCCACGATGCGCGCCCCGGCATCCTGCGCGCGGCGCGCAACTTCCGGCAGTTCCGCGAGCGGCACACCGAACTTGGAGCGCGTCCCGGCGGTGCGCACGTGCGTGTGATGGCCGCGGCCGACGCCGGTGTCGACGCGCACGAAGATCTCGTGAGCGCGGAACAGCTGCGGCCACTCGGTGAGCGCGTAGCTGTTGTCGACCGTGACGCGCACCCCCGCGCTGAGCGCCCAGGCGACTTCCGCGCGTGGCGGGAAGTTCGGCGTGTACAGAATGCGCTGCGGGTCGAGATCGGAGAACAGCTGCCGCACCCGCTCGACTTCACCGCGCGACACGCATTCGAACTCGATGCCCTCGGCGCGCAGCGTGCGCAACAGCTGCGGGTGCGGATTGGCCTTCATGGAGTAATGCACCCGCGCCAGTGCCGTAAGTGTGCGCAGTGCCCGTGCGGCCTCGCGCACCGCCTCCAGGTCGTACACGAAGGCCGCGTCATGCTCCCCGAAGGCCTCGAGCAGCTGCGTGCGCTTGGCGCGCCACCACGGCACGCTGGCGCTGCCCGAGTCCTGCGGCTGCGAGAACAGCTGCTGCCAGGTGGGACCGAGCACCTTGTCTCCCGGCACCGGGCGGATGAGCAGCTCGTGCAGTTGCTGCACCAGGCGGTCGCCCTGGTCCTCATCGACCACGAAGGTGAAATTCAGGTCGTTGGCCGCCTGGCTCACCAGGTGGATCTTCTGTTCCTCGAAGAACTCGAAGGCGCCTCCGAGCTGGTGCAGGATCGCGCGGATGTTGCGGCCCACGAGACTCACCGAGGCGCACGGTCCGATCACCTGCACGCGGCACAGACGCGCCAGGCCGGCGACCAGCTCGGCAAGCCGCGTGTTGTCGAGTGAGTTGGCCGCCGGGTCGAGCGATACCGTGACGCTGGTCTCGGAGGTCGACACCAGGTCGACCGACATGCCGTGCTGCTTGAACACCTGAAAGGCATCGGCGAGGAAGCCGACCTGGTGCCACATGCCGGGGCTTTCCAGCGAAATGAGCGTGATGCCCTTGCGGCTGCACACCGCCTTCACCTGCGCGCCGCCGTCGCTCTCGGCACTGAGCACCGTGCCTTCCAGATCCGGCGCCTGGGTCGCATAGACGTGCAGCGGAATGTGGTACTGGCGCGCCGGCAGGATGCAGCGCGGGTGCAGGACCTTGGCGCCGCTGGTGGCGATTTCCTGGGCCTCGTCGTAGTGCAGCGCGCGCAGCAGTCGCGCGGTGGGCGTAGCGCGTGGGTTGGCGCTGAACATGCCCGGGACGTCGGTCCAGATCTCCAGCCGTTGGGCGCGCAACTTGGCCGCGAGATAGGCCGCCGAGGTATCCGAGCCGCCGCGCCCCAGGAGCACGGTGTTGCCCTCGTCATCGCTGGCGATGAATCCCTGGGTGACGACCACCGGTGCGAGCCCCTGCAGGCGCTCCTCGAGCGCCGCATCGGGTGCGAAACCGCACACCGCCGAGAGCACGCTCGCCTTGGCCGAGGCGCTGTCGCGCTCTTCGGCACGCAGCATGGTGCGCGCATCGGCCCATGCAACCTCGAGTCCGCGCGAGCGCAGGAAGCGCACGCCGATGTGCGTGGCCATCAGCTCACCGGCGGCCAAGACGTGCGCGCGCGTGCGGTCGCTCACTTCGCGCGCCCGCGCGATCCCGGCGGCGATCTCGCGCAGCTCGGCGAGCAGGCGCTCGATCTCCTCCCCGGGGGTGACGCCCAGCTCGCTCGCCAGAGTGCGGTGGCGCTCCTCGATGGCGCGCAGCTGCTCCTCGTGCGCCTCGCCCGTGACGCCATCCAGCAGCCGCTCGAGCCGGTCGGTGATGCCGGTCACGGCAGAATGCACGATGAGCACGCGCGCGCCGCCGGCGCTGCGCGCGGCGGCGACGCGCGCGATGTTGGTCCAGTTGGCTAGCGTCGAGACGCTCGTTCCGCCGAACTTCAGGACGATCCAGGCCGAGGGCGTGCGGGTCACTGCTTGTTCCTTCAGCCACGCCGCCGCATGCCGGCTCGCCTCTACAGCTCGTCGTCGAAGTCCTTGAGATCTTTCTCGAGCTTCTTGTCCGCCAGCACTTCCTCGAGGCGGCTCCACGCGGCCTTGCCGCGCTTGCCCTGGTTACGGACGCGCTTGTCCACCCGGTCGAGCAACCGGTCGTAATCGGTGCCGTCCTCGGGGGGACTGCTCAGGAATTCATCGTCGAGATCGAAAGTCTCGTTGTCTCGTTCCGACATCTGGCGGCGCAAATCCCGAATTAATTCAACAGCTAACGTGCCCTTATGGCACGGAGCAAGGCTGCGAACTATAGCCGATTCGCGCCGCCGATCAACTTTTGGCCCCCATGCCGTCCGGGCCAGCCGCCGGGGCCCTGAACCCGCCCCCGCCGGCGCTCGCTTCAGGGCTGATCGGTGCGGTCCCGGACCACCACCGGGGCACCGCGGCTGAGCCCCAGCCCCTCCGCGGCGCTGTTCTCGGCGCGGGCGATCTCGATCACCCCGAAGGAGTTCACGAGCGCGAGATACTCCCCGGGACGCGTGTCGCCGTAGGTGCGCAGCAGGGGAAAGGAGTGGTTCCCCGCGTGCACCAGCGGCAGCCGGAAGCGCTCGATGAGTGCGGCGTCGATGTTGGTGATGAGGTTGCCGAAGTGATCGATGCTGATGACCACGCCGGTGACGCTGCGAGGCTCGACCGCAGGGTCTTCCACCCAGGCCGGGACCAGGGTGCTGACCGTTTCGCCGAGCGAGCGCAGCTGGCAGCGCCCGGCCGCGAGCTCGGCAGCAACCGGCGCGAAAATGTCCCGGCCGTGGAAGGTGGCGCTCGGACGATGCACTCCGAGGCGCGCCAGCTCCGCGGTCCCCAGGCGCACGATCAGTGCATCGCGCGTGCGGCTGACGATCGGGGCCAGCAGGCCGTTGTCGGGCGCCAGGAAATAGTGTCCGCCGGCGTACACGGCGAGAATGTTGCGCGCGGTTCCGACGCCCGGATCGACTACGGCGACGTGCACGGTTGCCGGCGGGAAGTAGCCGAAGGCATGCGCCAGCCAGAAGCCCGCCTCCGCCGGCCAATGCACGACGATCTCATGCGTGAGATCGATGATGCGCGCCGCCGGGAAGCGCGTGAGCATGCAACCCTTCATGACACCGACGAACGGTCCCTGGTGGCCGAAGTCGGTGGTGATGGTGATGACCCCTGAGGCGCTCGGGGCGTTCATGGGCTCATCGCGCGTTGCGCGCGCGCCGCTGTCAGCTGCGGGCACCGCGGCCGCCCGCCGCACGGCCGCCTTCCGCGCAGGAGCGACACCGATCGGTATAGGGCACGGCCTCCAGCCGCTCCGGCTCGATGTCCTCGCCGCACACCGAGCAGGTGGAGTAGCGGCCGGAGGCGAGGCGCCGCAGTGCCCCTTCGACCTGCTGCAGCTCTTCCTGGGCCGAGTGGGAGATGGCCCCGAGCACGTCGTCGTTCTCGCGCTGCGTCACCTGCTCGGCGAAGTCGGCGGACAGCGGGTCCGCCTCGTGCCGCAGATCAGCGCTCGCATCGCTGGCGCGCTGGCGCAGCTCGTCGCGGCGCTTGAGCAGTCGGTCGCGTACCGCCTTGGTATCCACTTCGCTCCCCCGCAACTCAGGATGCCCGCCGGCCGCGGCGTCGTTCCTCGAGCCACTGTTGCAGCCGGTCGAAAGGCTCGATGAACTTCCTCACGCCCTCGCGCTCGAGTTGTGCCGCGACGGCCTCCAGATCGACATCGAGCCGCTCCAGGCCTTCGCGCGCATCGCAGCCTTCGGCAATGTGGCGCTCGAGACGCAGCTCGGGTCTGCCCAGGCGCCGATAGGCATCGAGTGTCTCGAGCGGCATGGTGTTGACCGTATTGGGCACCACCAGCTCCTCGACATACTTGATCGGGCTGTAGCCCGGATCCTTGGTCGAGGTCGATGCCCACAGCAGCCGCTGCGGCCGCGCACCGCGCGCCGCCAGGCCCTGCCATTGTGCGCCGGCGAGCAGCTCCTGGTGAATCTCGTAGGCGCGACAGGCGCTGGCGATCGCCGCCTTGCCGCGCAGGGTGCGCGCTGCGGGCTGGCCGCGCGCCGCGAGGCCATCCAGCAGAGCGTCCACGGCGGTGTCGATGCGGCTGAGGAAGAAGCTCGCCACGGAGGCGACGCGGCTGAGCGGCTGGCCGGCCGCGGCGCGTGCGCTCAGGCCCTCCATGTAGGCGCGCGCCACGGCGCGATAACGCTCAGGCGAGAACAGCAGCGTCACGTTCACGTTGATGCCCGCGGCAATGAGAGCGCGGATCACCGGCAACCCGGCTTCGGTGCCGGGGATCTTGATGAGCGCGTTGGGAAGTCGCAGACGCTCCCACAGGCGTTGTGCCTCCGCGAGACTCCCGGGGCCGTCGTAGGCGAGGTGCGGCGACACCTCCATGCTCACGTAGCCATCGCCCCCGGCAGTTGCATCGTAGAGCGGGCGCAGGAGCGCGGCGGCCGCGCGCAGATCCTCGAGGGCGAGCTCCTCGTACAGCGCGATGCCCGATGACATCTTCGGCAGCAGCTGCGCGATCGGCTGCGCGTACTGCGGGTCGGTCATCATGGAGTGGGCGAATATCGCCGGGTTGGAGGTGAGGCCGGCCACGCCGTCGTCGCGGATCAGGCGTGCGAGACTGCCGTCCTGCAGCATGCGGCGGCTGATGTCATCGAGCCAGACACTCTCGCCGAGCTTGCGCAACTCGAGCAGCGGATTGGGCACCGGCGCGTTCATGGAGGCACTCTTGCGCGAGAGTAGCGCAGCCGGCAGCGCGAGTCTCGCGGTTTCGGTTCGGATATGCGTAAATCCAGGGCGGAGGCTTCAGGTGCGAGGAACACCGCCATGACCGAGTCGTTCGATGCCGGGAAGCTGGCCGAGGAGCTGCGCTCGCTGGTGAGCGAGGCCGAAGCGCTGTTGCGGGCGAGCGGCGGCGCGGACGGCGGGGAAATGCAGCAGCGCGCCGAGGCCGCGGTGCGGGATCTGCGTACCCGGCTGAGTGCACTCGAGGAACAGCTGACCGCCCGGGCGCGCGATATCGACAGCTACGTGCGCAGCAACCCCTGGCAGGCGGTGGCGGTCGCGGGCGGGGTTGCGCTGCTCCTCGGACTTCTCATGGGCCGCCGCTGATGGACGCGCCCGGAGCGCCAGCGCCGGATGCCGGCGCCGATCAGCCGCTGCGCTCGGCATTCAGCGGGCTGCTCGGCGCGGCCCTGGATGGGCTGAGGACCCGCCTCGACCTCGCCGCGGTGGAGCTGGAGATTCACCTGTTGGCGCTGCTGCGGGTGCTCGTGTGCCTGGTGGGTGCGGTCGCGTGCGCGTTGCTCGCGCTCGCCTTCGCTCTCACCACGCTGGTCGTGGCGCTGTGGGACACGCATCGCACACTCGCTCTGCTCGGCGGGACGCTGGTGTTCCTCGCCCTCGCGCTATTGTTCGGCGTGCTCGGCGCGCGCACCCTGCGTAACCAGCCACCGATTCTGGAGGGCTCGCTCCAGCAACTGCGCGAAGACCAGCGCCCCGGCGGGGGCGGGTCGTGACGCGCATGGCGGACCTGCAGGAGCGGCGGCGCGCACTGTTGGCGCGCTGCGCGCAGCAGCGCGTGGAATTCAGGGAGCGACTGGCGGTGCTGCGTCCGCAGCAGCCGCGAGCCGCGGGCGCCGCGGGCCAGCACGTCGCGCGCCACCCACTCGCCTGGATCGCGGTGCTGGGCGCTGTCATGCTGATGAGGCGCACGCGCGAAGTGTTGTCGCTGCTGGTGTTCATCCGTTCGGCCGTGGGGTTAGTCACGCGCGCCGCGCAGCTGCTGCGTCTCATCGGGCACGCGCGCGCGTCGCGCCCGGGTGGCGCGCAGCCCTCATCGAGCGCCAGAGGCGGCGCGCAGCCCTGAGCGAGCGCCGAAGGGCGGCGCCCGGTTCAGTGGCTCGGCGGCGATACACTCGCCGCGGGAGGGGCGGATGCCGGCGCTTCGGGGTCGGCCGCCAGACCCACCAGCGTCGGAATGCCGCTGGCGGCCGCGAGCGTGGCACGCGCCAGATCCCAGTGAATGGCCGCGGTGTTGCTGCCGAGCGCCTGATCCAGCTTCTGCGATAACAGCTGCACGTCCGGCTCGATGCTCTGGCCTTCGGCGTCCACCGGCGGATGCGCCTCGAGCAGCAGCTGACCCTCGACCCAGGCGACCTTCACCGGCTCGTTGACCAGTCGCACCGGGGTGCCCACCGGCACCAGCGCAAACAGCGCCGCGACGTCTTCCGGATACATGCGAATGCACCCGTGCGTGACCGCCATGCCCACCGCGGTTGGGTTGTTGGTGCCATGAAGCATGTACTCGCCGTTGCCCGCGGCGAGGCGCAGGGCGAAATCACCGAGTGGATTGTCGGGTCCGGAGGGCACGACCTTCGGCAGCGGATCGCCATTCTCCGCGTGCTCCTTGCGGATCGACTCCGGCGGATACCAGGCCGGGTGTTTGATCTTGGCGATGACGTGCGTCTCACCCAGCGGCGTGCGCCAGTCCATCTTGCCGATGCTCACCGGGTAGGTGATGACGACCGGCTGCTCGCCCTTGCGGGGCTTGGGGTAGTAGTACAGCCGGTGCTCGGGCAGGTTCACGACCAGGCCTGCGCGCGGACCGGCGGGCAGGATGCGCCTTCCGGGCAGCACCAGCCTGGTGCCCGCCCCCGGCAACCACACATCGACACCGGGGTTGGCGCGAATGATCTCGTAATAGCCGAGACTGTAGCGGTGCGCGATGTCGGGCAACGTGTCCTCGTACACCGTCTGCATGCTCTCGTCGCTCCCCACCACCGAGGAGCCGTCCGCTGGAAGCGGGAAGACACTGGCCCGCCCGGGGGCCGCCAGGCCAAGCCCTGCGAGCGCACACAGTACCGCTGCCGATTTCCACGCCTGCTTCATGTGATTTCTGTAAATGATACGTAACACACTGATTGTACTGCATTTCTACTTACAAAACAGCGCCCATCGTGGGTTTCGCGCCGCGGCCTATTGTAGAGGATTCCGTTACCATCGCGCGCGGTGAGCCGCGCAGAAAAACTCCCGCGCGCGTTTTTCGCGCGCAGCACGCTGGCCATCGCCCGCGAGCTCATCGGCATGCACCTGGTGCACGACGATGGCAGTGCGGTGCGCTCGGGGCGCATCGTCGAGACCGAGGCCTATCTCGGGCCGCGCGATCTCGCCGCGCACTCCTCCCGCGGCCGCACCGCGCGCACCGAAGTCATGTATGGGCCGCCGGGGCACGCGTATGTGTATTTCGTCTACGGCTTCTGGAATTGTCTGAACGTGGTCACCGGCGCTCCCGGTGTGCCACACGCGGTGCTGCTGCGCGCACTCGAGCCGCTCGCGGGCGTCACCGAGCGCACCTGCGGTCCCGGGCTCCTGTGCCGCGCGCTGCACATCGATCGGGGTCTGAACGGTGTCGATCTCGCCGGCGAGGTATTGTGGCTGGAACGCGGGCCTGCTCGTGCGCCGCCGCTGCGCATCGCGCGCAGTCCTCGCATCGGGGTCGACTACGCCGGCGAATGGGCGCGGCGGCCGTGGCGATTCTTCGATCGCGCTTCGGTGTATGTTTCCACCGCTGCGGCGCGCCGGCGGCCCGAGGCATCTGCCGCGCCGGCCGCAGCCGGGGATAATGTACGACGCTCGAGCCTGCGCGCGCCGCACTGAAATCGCGAGCGCTCTGTGCCTAAACTACGCGCCTGCTTGCGCACGGGAACGAAAGGAAACCGAATGCCGATCCGCAACTGCGTCCTGCTGGCAGTGTGTGTCCTCGCGAGCGCCGGAACGGGGATCTCGGTCGTACACGCGCAGGGCGTGGAAGGCACCGACTACCGCAAGATCGAGCCGCCGCAGCCGACCACGACCCCGGGGAAGATCGAGGTCATCGAGTTCTTCTCCTACATGTGCCCGCATTGCAAGGAGTTCTACCCCCTGGTCAGCACCTGGGCGGCGCAGTTACCCAAGAACGTGGTGTTCCGGCGCGTGCCGGTCGGCTTCAACCGCCCGGCGTGGGTCAATCTCGCGCGCGCCTACTACGCGCTGCAGGTGAGCGGGGATCTGGACAAGCTCGACGAGGCGCTGTTTCGCGCGATCCACGATGAGCACCTGCAGCTGTTCGACGCGTCGAGCCTCACGGACTGGGTGGGCAAGAACGGCGGCCATGCCGAGCAGTTCGCGGCCGCCTACAGCTCCTTCGGCGTCAACAACCAGACGGTGCAGGCCGATCAGCTGGCGGACAAGTCTCACGCCGACGCCGTTCCGACCATGGTGGTCAACGGCGAGTACCAGGCCATGGGCAAGAATTTCGCCGAAATGCTCGCCAACACCGACCGACTGATTGCCCAGGTGCAGACCGAAGCGCGCGCCAAGGGCACGCCCAAACACCCCTAGAGCTCAGGGGACGTTCGCCGGCTCGCGCGCCAACTCCAACAGCTCGCTCGCCTCGGGCACGCGCTCGCCGCGGGCGAAGTGAATCAGCCCGACGGTGCCTGCGTACGGGGCGGTGATGGTGTGCTCCATTTTCATCGCTTCGATCACCATCAGCACCTCCCCGGCGGCGACTTTCTGTCCCACGCTGACCGGCACCGACACCACCACCCCCGGCAGGGGCGTCGTCAGGGTGCCGCTGGCAGCGCTCACCGCGAACTCGCGGGTCCGCGGGTCCTCCCGCTGCAGCTCGTACTGCTCATCGGCAGTCCACACATGCACACGCGCCCCGTCCAGGTGGTAACGCGCCTGCCGGCGCCGCGCCTCGATGCGTGCCGCGACCACTGCGCCGCTACACGTAACATCCGCGAGCGGCAGGCGCGCGCTCCCATCGACCGTCACGGCGGCGGGCTCGCCGTGGAGGAACTGCAGCTCCACGGCGTAGGCGTGCCCGCGCCAGGAGAAGCTGTAGGCGACCAGCCCCGGCAGGTTGGGGGTAAAGCCATCGGCCAGGTCCCAGGGGCTTGCCGCCCCGGTGTCACGCGCCGCCGCGCCGGCCGCGTCCCCGTGCACGGCAAGGGCCGCCAGGATGAGCGCCTCGGGGGCGGCGGTGAGCGGGCCGGCGAACTCCGCCGCACTCTCATCGAGCAGGGCGACGTTGTGCCGCGCTTCCAGAAAGCGCGCCGAGCGCAGGATGCGGCGCAGCCAGCGCTCGTTGGTGTGCACGCCGGCGATCAGGGTCTGTGTCAGCGCCGCTGCCAGCCGCGCGGCCGCCTGCTCGCGAGTGGGCGCCCAGGCGATGATCTTGCCGAGCAGTGAATCGTAGCAATCCGGAACCGTATCGCCGCTGGCAAAGCCGGCATCCACACGCACCGACTGCAGGTGCGGCCATTCGAGCAGCCGCAGCCGTCCGGCGCTCGGCAGAAAGCCGCGCTCCGGATCCTCGGCGCAGATGCGCGCCTCGATCGCGTGCCCGTCAAAGCACACCTCGCTCTGCGACAGCGGCAGGGGCTCACCCGCGGCGACGCGCAACTGCCACTCGACCAGGTCGAGTCCGGTCACCGCCTCCGTGACCGTATGCTCCACCTGCAGGCGCGTATTCATTTCCATGAAGTAGAACTCAGCGCCGTCGTACAGGAATTCGACCGTCCCGGCGCTCAGGTAGCCGATCTCGCGCGCCACCACCAGCGCCGCGGTGCGCAGTCGTGCGCGCAGCTCCTCGGGCAGTGCCGGAGCGGGCGCCTCCTCGATGAGCTTCTGATGGCGTCGCTGGATCGAGCAGTCACGCTCGCCCAGGTGCACGAAGTTGCCGTGCCCATCGGCAAACACCTGCACCTCGATGTGCCGCGGTGCCGGCAGATAGCGCTCCAGCAGCAGTGTGCCATCCCCGAAGGCGCTCTCGGCGAGCCGCCGCGCGGCGGCGAGCGCCGGGGCGAGTTCCGCGAGCTCGCGCACGATCTGCATGCCCTTGCCGCCGCCCCCGGCCGCGGGTTTGACGATGAGCGGCAGGCCGGCGCGCTGTCCCTCGCGCGCGAGGTGCTCCAACTCCTGCTCGGAGCCGGCGTACCCCGGCAGCACCGGCACGCCGGCCGCGTGCATGCGCGTCTTGGCGACGATCTTGGAAGCCATGGCGGCGATGGCCGCGGGGGGAGGGCCGACGAAAATGCGGCCGGCATCCACGCACGCCTGGGCAAACTGTGCGTTCTCGGCCAGGAAGCCGTAGCCCGGATGGATGGCCTCCGCCGCGCTGGCGCGCGCGGCTTCGATGAGGCGCGCGATGTCGAGGTAGCTGTCGCGCGCCGCGGCGGGCCCGATCCGCACCGCCTCATCCGCTTCGCGCACGTGACGCGCGCCGGCGTCGGCGTCCGAGAACACCCCGATGGTGCGCACCCCCAGGCGGCGCGCCGTGCGGAAGATGCGGCAGGCGATCTCGCCGCGATTGGCGACCAGCAGACTCTTGATCACGCCGCCCTCCGCTCTCGCCTACATCCGGAACACGCCGAAGTGCGTCGGCTCCTGCGGCGCGTTGCGCACCGCCGCGAGCGACAACCCCAGCACGCGCCGCGTCTCGAGGGGATCGATCACGCCATCGTCCCACAGCCGCGCCGACGAATAATAGGGATGTCCCTGGCGCTCGTATTGCTCGCGAATCGGCTGTTTGAACGCCTCCTCCTCCGCCGCCGGCCAGTCCTTGCCCGCGCCGCGCAGCTGATCGCGCTTGACGGTCGCGAGCACGCTCGCGGCCTGCTCACCGCCCATGACCGAGATGCGCGCGTTGGGCCATTGAAACAGCAGCCGGGGCGAATAGGCCCGGCCGCACATGGCGTAGTTGCCCGCGCCGTAGCTGCCGCCGATGATCACGGTGAGCTTCGGCACCCCCGCGCAGGCCACCGCCGTCACGAGCTTCGCGCCGTCCTTGGCGATACCGCCCGCTTCCGCGCGCCGCCCGACCATGAAGCCGGTGATGTTCTGCAGGAACAGGAGCGGGATCTCCTCGCGCGCGCACAGCTCGATGAAATGGGTCCCCTTGAGCGCGCTTTCGGAGAACAGCACGCCGTTGTTGGCGAGAATCCCCACCGGATAGCCGTACAGGTGCGCAAACCCGCACACCAGGGTGGTGCCGTAGAGCTGCTTGAACTCATCGAGCTCGGATGCGTCCACCAGGCGCGCGATCACCTCGCGCACGTCGTAGGGCTTGCGCAGGTTCGCCGGTAACACGCCGTAGAGCTCCGCCGGATCGTAGCGCGGCTCGGCGGCGGTGCGGGGTGGCGCGCTGGCGCTGGCGCCTTTCAGGCGCGCGATGATGCGCCGCGCAATGGCGAGTGCGTGGGTGTCGTTCTCCGCGTAGTGGTCGCACACGCCCGATTCGCGGCAGTGCACGTCCGCGCCCCCGAGGGACTCCGCGTCGATGTCCTCGCCGGTCGCGGCCTTCACCAGCGGCGGGCCGCCGAGAAACACCCGTCCCTGGTTGCGCACGATCACGTTCTCATCCGACATCGCCGGCACGTACGCGCCGCCTGCGGTGCACGAGCCGTGCACCACCGAGATCTGCGCCACGCCGAGGGCCGAGAGCGTCGCCTGGTTGTAGAAGATGCGGCCGAAGTTGTCGCGGTCGGGAAACACCTCATCCTGCGCCGGCAGAAACGCCCCGCCGCTCTCCACCAGGTACACGCACGGCAGGCGGTTGTCGCGCGCGATCTCCTGGGCGCGCAGGTGCTTCTTGACGGTGATCGGATAGTAGGTGCCGCCCTTGACGGTGGGGTCGTTGGCGACGATGACGCATTCGCGACCCTGGACGCGCCCGATGCCGGTCACCACCCCCGCGCAGGCGATCTCCCCGCCGTACATGCCGTGCGCGGCGAGTTGCGAGAACTCGAGGAACGCGCTGCCGGTGTCGAGCAGCACGCGGATACGCTCGCGCGCGGTGAGCTTGCCGGCCGCCTGGTGCTTGTCGGTGGCGGCCTGCGAGCCGCCGCGCGCCGCCCGGCCCGCAGCGCGCCGCAGATCCTCGACCAGTGCGCGCGTCGCGCGCTCGTTGTCCTGGAATTCCTGGGAGTGCACATCGACCCGAGTGCAGATGCGGGGCATGGGGTACTTGCCACGGTTGCCGGTTTGTCCGACAATCATACGATTCGATCCAAGGAGAAGGCAAGCCCATGAGCACGCTCGACTGCACCGACAGCGACTTCGGCCTGGGCGCCGAGCTCGAGGAGATCCGCCAGCAGGTGCGGCGTTTTGCCACCGAGCGGATCGCCCCGCGGGCCGCCGAGATCGACCGCCGCAACGAATTCCCGCGCGACCTGTGGCCGGCACTCGGCGAGCAGGGGCTGCTTGGCATCACCGTGCCGGAGCGCTTCGGCGGCGCGCAGCTCGGCTATCTCGCGCATGTCATCGTCATGGAGGAGATCTCACGCGCTTCGGGCGCGGTCGGCCTCTCCTACGGCGCGCATTCCAACCTGTGCGTGAATCAGCTGCGGCTCAATGCGAGTGAGGCGCAGTGCACCCGTTACCTGCCCCGGCTGGTGAGCGGCGAGCACGTCGGGGCGCTCGCGATGTCGGAGCCGGGAGCGGGCTCGGACGTCGTCTCGATGCAGCTGCGGGCCGAGCGGCGCGGCGAAGGCTACGTGCTGAACGGCCGCAAGATGTGGATCACCAACGGCCCGGACGCGGATGTGTTCGTGGTCTATGCCAAGACCGACCCCGGCGCCGGAGCGCGCGGTATCAGCGCCTTCATCGTCGAGCGCGGCACCCGCGGTTTCAGCACCGCGCCCAAGCTCGACAAGCTCGGCATGCGCGGCTCGGGCACCTGCGAGCTGCTGTTCGATGACTGCCCCGTGCCGGCGGAGAACCTGCTCGGCCCCGAGAACGGCGGCGCGCGCGTGCTGATGAGCGGCCTGGACTACGAGCGCGTGGTGCTCGCCGGGGGCTCGCTGGGGCTCATGGCGGCGGCGCTCGATGTGGTGCTGCCCTACATCCACGAGCGCCGGCAGTTCGGCCAGCCGATCGGCACCTTCGAGCTGATGCAGGGCAAGGTCGCCGACATGTACGCCTCGCTCAACGCCTCGCGTGCTTACGTGTATGCGGTGGCGCGGGCGTGCGATGCGCGTACCGCGCGGCGACGCGATGCGGCGAGCTGCATCCTGTTCGCGGCCGAGCGCGCCACGCACGCGGCGCTCGAGGCCATCCAGACCCTCGGTGGCAACGGCTATATCAACGACTACGCGGCGGGACGGCTGCTGCGCGATGCCAAGCTCTACGAGATCGGCGCCGGCACCCAGGAAATCCGCCGCATGCTGATCGGGCGCGAGCTGTTCGAGGCGGCCGCTTGAGCGTCGAGTTCGCGCCGCTGCTCATCGAGCCCGCCTATCGCAAGGTGGCGGCGGCGATCGGGGCGCGGGTCCTGAGCCGCGCGCTGCGCGAAGGCGAGCGCCTGCCCTCCGAGACCGAGCTGGCACGGCAGTTTGGCGTCAACCGCTCCACGGTGCGCGAAGCGCTGCGTGAGCTCGAGAGCCGCGGCCTGGTGCAGCGCCGCCCGGGCTCCAAGCTCATGTCTGTCAGCCGGCCGCACCACGAGACAGTCGCCGAGGGCGTGAGCCACGCCCTGCTGCTGCACGACGTGACGGTGCGCGATGTTTGGGAGGCGCTCACCATCCTCGAGCCGCCGATCGCGCGCGCCGCGGCGCGCGAGCGCAGCGCGCAGGACCTGGAGTGCATCGTGGCCGCCGCCGCGGCGTTCATCGCCGACCGTAGCGATACCGAGCAGGCAGTGCAGCGCAGCGCGCAGGTGTTCCGCTGCCTCGGGCAGGCGACTCACAATCCGGTGCTGGGACTGGCACAGGAGCCGCTGTTGCAGCTGCTCGAGCCCTCGCTGCGCGTCATGATCGACAAGGTGCCGCAGGCGCGCGCGCGCATCGCCACGGCTCACCGGCGCCTGCTCGAGGCACTCGAGGCTCGCGACGAGGACGGGGCGCAGGACTGGATGGCACGCCACATCCGTGACTTCAGAAAGGGCTACGAGATTGCCGGCATTGACCTCGCGCTGCGGGTGAGCGCCGGCTGAGGCGCCCTGCGCACCCCGCCCCGGGGGCGGCGCGCGTGACCCAGGTCTCCGAATGCCCCCTCACCGCAGCCGCGGCGCGCGCTGAGCGCGTATGCTTCGCCGCGAGCTCGGCATCTGCCTACGGAGTGTCATCATGTTGACCGTCCTGGTCCTGCTGTTCCTGATCGTCGCCCTCGCGGGCTACCTGATCGGCGTTTACAACGGCCTGGTGCGCGTGCGCGCCGCCGTGAAGCTCGCCTGGTCCAACATCGACGTGCTGCTCGTGCAGCGGCACGATGAGCTGCCGAAGCTGGTCGAAGTCTGCAAGCAATACATGCAGTACGAAGCCAGCACCCTCGAGCGCGTCATGCGCGCCCGCGCCGGGGTCGATGCGGCACGCAGTTCCGGCAGCATGAGCACCCTCGGCAACGCGGAGCGCGAGTTGCGCAGCGGCCTCACCGGACTGTATGCGGTCGCCGAGAAGTATCCGGACCTCAAGGCGAGTGAGCCGTTCCGCCACCTGCAGGAGCGCATCAGCGGCCTCGAGACCGCGCTCGCCGACCGCCGCGAGGTCTACAACGATGCGGTCAACACCAACAACGTGCGCATCGACGCGTTCCCGGATGTGCTGATCGCACGCCTCGGCGACTTCCCTGCGGCGCAGTTGCTGCATTTCCAGGCCGACCAGAAGGCGGACGTCGATCTCAAGGCGGCGTTCTCCAGCTGAAGAACGCGAGTCCGAAGAGCGCGCTCCGGCTGCTCCCGTGACAGCGCCGCATGCCCTGCCCTATCCCCTGATCGCCGCCGCGGCGGCGCTGCTGGCGCTGTTCGCGCTGTTCAGGTTCTTCGTGCGCCTGCGCCGCGACCGGCTGGTGGCCGACACCCCGGCGGCGCGCATCCGCTCCGCCGCGCAGGGATACGTGAAGGTCACCGGACGAGCACTGCCGGCCGGGCCGGCCGCAACGGCCGCCCCGCTCTCTTCGCGGCCGTGCGTGTGGTGGGCCTATGAGATCGCCGAGGAGCAGCGCGATTCCAAGGGCAACGCCCACTGGCGCACGGTCGAGAGCGCCGCGAGCGTCGAGCTGTTCGCCCTGGTCGATGACGACGGCTCGCGCTGCCTCGTCGGACCGGTGAGCGCCGAGATCACCCCCACGGTGCGCAACGTCTGGTACGGCTCGGGGGCTCGCCCCGCGGGTCCGCCGCCGGATTCGAGCCCGCTGCTGCACTCGGGCGGCTGGCGCTACACCGAGCGTCTGCTCGGTGTCGGCGCGCGGCTGTGTGTCATGGGGGAGCTGCGCTCGCATTCCGAGCTCGGCGACGTCAATGCCGGCGCCGCCGCCAAGCTGCACGAGTGGAAGCAGGATCAGGCGGCACTGCTGGCGCGCTTTGATGCCGACCACGACGGCAAGCTCGGCGCGGCCGAATGGGAAGCGGCGCGGCTGGCGGCGGCACGCGAATCGCAGACCCAGACGCTGCAGTCGGCGATCTCGCGGGAGAGCGTCATTTCCGAGCCTGCCAACGGCGAGCCTTTTCTGATCGCACCGCTGAGCGCCAGCCAACTGGAGAAGCGCGAGCAGCTGTTCGCCGGCCTGTACTTCCTGCTGGGGCTCGCGGGCGTGATCGTGTGCGCCTGGGCGATCGCTAACGCGTGACCTGCAGGTGCGCGAGCACGCCGCTCGCCTGCTGTTTCAGCATGGCGGCGTACAGCGGCTGCAGCTGACCGAGCTGCTGCTCAGGGATGTCCTTCAGATCGGGGGGCGGTTTGAAGCCCGTCCAGGTCTGGAACTGATCCCCGCCCCACTGGCGCGCGTTGATTTCCGCGCTCGGAGCGGCGACACCAATCAGCAGCAGCTCGCTCAGATTGAGCAGCACCGGCACCTTCTCTGCCGTCCCCTCCTCGCCGCGCGCCTCGGTCACCAGGCACCAGCCGCGCAGGTATTCCGGCAACTCCCGTCGCCGTGTGCCGTGCGCGGAGTCGTTGCGGCCGGGCCCCAGCACGATGACGGCGTCGGCGCGCTCGGCGGCGGCGAGTTGCGCGAACAGTGGCCCGCATGTCTTGGGCAGTCCCTTCGCGAGCGCGGCGTCGAGGAAGCAGGCCTCGCGCGCGCGCCGCAGGGCCTCGGTCGCGGCGGCCGCCACCGGCACCAGTCCCATCTGCGTCAGGCGCTCCCTGAGCGCCTCCATCAGCATGGCATTGACGGACCAGTCCACCGTGTAGGTCTTCAGGAAACTGTTCTGCAGGCGCCGGGATGCATGGAAATGGGTGACTTCGGCATCCAGCAGGTTCACCACCGCGACGCGCGCGCCCGCGGTCAGCTGCAGGTTGACGGGCTTCTGTGCTGCGACTGCGATGCCTCCCAGCAGGCTCAATGCCGCTGCGGCGGTGGCGCCCGCCGTCGTTCTGGCCCTCGGCATACCATCGACCCCTGTAGCGGGAAAAGCGCACGACCCCCTGCCTGGGCGAGTCTAACCCCGACTCCGGCGCTTCGGATACATAACGGGCGCTTATGAGTCCATGCCCTGAAACATCCAACTCCCGCCGACGCGCCAGCTACCATCGCGGGGAGTCTCCACGAGGGCGAGGACCTTGGCTGCAATCGGAACCGAACGCGTACTGAACGTGCGGCACTGGACCGACACTCAATTCACCTTCACGACGACGCGCGACCGCGGGCTGCGCTTCGAGAACGGGCAGTTCGTGATGGTTGGCCTGGCCGTGGACAGCCGGCCGGTGCTGCGCGCCTACAGCATCGCGAGCGCCAACCACGAGGAGCACCTGGAGTTCCTGAGCATCAAGGTACCGGACGGCCCGCTGACCTCGCGCCTGCAGCACGTGCGCGCCGGGGATGAAGTGCTCGTCAGCCGCAAGCCCACCGGCACCCTGCTGTTGCAGGATCTGCGGCCCGGCAAGCGGCTGTATCTGCTCAGCACCGGCACCGGCGCGGCACCGTTCATGAGCCTGATCAAGGACCCCGAGGTCTATGAGCGCTTCGAGCACGTGGTGTTCGTCCACGGCGTGCGCTGGGCGCGGGAGACCGCCGTCGTCAGGCACCGCATCGAGGCGCTCCGGGCCCACGAGCTGCTCGGCGCTTCAGTGCGCGCCAAACTGCACTACTTTCCGACGGTGACCCGGGAGCCGAACGTGAACTGCGGCCGCCTGACCGCGCTGATCCAGTCGGGGCGCCTGTCTCGAAACTTCGGACTGCCGGCCCTCGACCCGGGGGCGGACCGGATCATGGTGTGCGGGAGTCCTGCGATGCTGTCCGACACCTGCGCGCTGCTGGACGCGCGCGGCTTCACCCTCTCGCCGCACATCGGCGAGCCGGGCGATTACGTGATCGAACGCGCGTTCGTGACGCGTTAGCCCCAACGGCTTGCCTTGCGGGCGAAAGCCACGCCTTCGCCCGCCGCCGAACCGAGCGCTGGGGGCTGTCCGCTGACAGCGCCGCAGGCGGCTTTCAGCCAATCAAATCAGTGCCCGCCGGCGACCAGCAAGCCGGCGTCGCGCAGGGCGTCCGCCATCTGTACCTCGATGCGCGCCGCCTCGGCGCGGGCGATACGCTGCAGATGCAGGGTCGGCCCACTCAGCACCTCGAGCCCACGTCGAAGAACGCTGCCGGCCGCGCGAATGCCGGCCTTGTGCTGATCGAAGCGCTGCGCCGGGGTGTAGTGACTCATGCCGACGTACAGGCCGTGCGGCCCGCCTCTGCGGTCCCGGTAGTCGAGCAGCACGAGATAGAGGTTGCTGCGACCGGGGCGCGCGCAGCTGAAGGTGAGCGCCACTTCGTAGAGGCTGGGGAGCCACTCGATATAGCGCATCGGCAGCCAGTCGGGAATGGAGGCTGCGGCGCGCGACCACAAGGCTGCGAGCGCCGCCTCGATGTTGAGCGCGAATTCACCGCGCATCCACAGCTCGTGAATGCAGTGCGCACCCGCCTCACCCTCGCCCTGCTGCAGCGCCGCCGCCAAGCGGCGCTCGATGTCCGCCTTTCGCAGTCCCGCGAGCGGACGCGCCGCGGGGGACGGAGCTGCTCGCGTCCGGGCCGCCGGCCTCATGCCGGCGCCGCGGCCGGCGTGCGCGCGCTGACCCTCGCGCAGGCGAGCCACACGATGCCGCCGATCGCGATCGCCACGGGCACAATGAGCACCGCGCGCCCGAGGGACCCTACATCCGACAGGTAGCCGATCAGCACCGGCGAGGGCACATCCCCCAGCAGATGGATGGCGAACATGCTGAGTGCGATGGCCGAGGCGCGCTCGAGCGGCGATACGATGTTGACGATGGCGGCATTGATGGGGCCGGTCGACATGAACAGCAGCAGCTCCGCCACGACGATCCCCGAATAGTAGACCGCCGGCGCCGGCGCGCTCAGCGCCAGCAGCGCAAAGGGCGCCGCCAGCAGTGTGGTGAGACCTGCGAACCACAGGTACGCCTGGCGCGAGAACCTGAGGAAGTAATCCCCCAGCCAGCCCCCGGCGAAGGTGCCGAGGAAGCCGGTGACGACCAGGATCGCGCCGAGGCCGGTCGTCGCTTCGACCGCGGGCACCGCGCGCACACGCTCGAGGAAGGTCGGCATCCAGAAGCCCAGGCCGCCGAGTGCGAACGTGTAGGCGGCGTAGCCGATGACCAGCAGCATGTAGGGCGCACGGCGCAGGAAGCTCAGGTACACGGCAAGCGGTCCGCGGGTGCGGCCGGCAACGGGGCGCGGGGCGCCTTGGCCCACGGGGGACGGGTCCTGCGCTCCACGCGGGGGATCGGGCAGCCACAGCACCGCCGCCGCCAGCAGCATCCCGGGTGCACCGGCCACGAAAAACGCCGCGCGCCACCCGAAGTGATGGCCGATCAGGCCACCGAGCACGATACCGAGCGCCGAGCCCACCGGGATCGCCATATTGAGTACCGAGTACACGCGGCCCCGGCCGCTCGCCGGGAAGAGATCCGCCAGCAGCGCCGGCGCGATGGCGACGTAGGCCGCCTCGCCGATGCCGACCAGTGCCCGCCCGGCGAGCAGCTGCGGATAGCTGCGCGCCAGCCCCGACAGCACGGTCGCCAGGCTCCACAGGAAAACCCCGAGCGCGATCGGGCGCGTGCGTGAGCCGCGATCGCCCCACGCCCCGAACACCGGCGCGGCGAGCATGTACACCAGCATGAAGGCCGGCACCAGCCAGCCGAGCTGCGCGTCCGACAACGCCATGGCCCCCTTGAGGTCCGGCACCAGCGGGGACACGACATAGCGATCGAGGTAGTTGAGCAGGTTGATCGCAGTGAGGACGCTGAGTGCCCGGATGGCCGAGCGCGGCGCTGGTGCGGCGATGCCCAAGTGTGAAATTCCCGATGCGGTGGTGCCCGCGCGGGACTTTACCCGCGCTCTCAGGCGGGAGCGAGTTTCAGACGCTCGAGGTACTGCCGGACCGGCTCGCGAAACCCTTCGCTGCTGGTGACGGTGGTGCCGCCGGCCACCACCAGGATGAAGTCCCCGCGCGGGGTGCGGCTCACTTCCCGCACGTGACTCATGTTCACCAGACACGAGCGGCTGATGCGCAGCATCGGCTGCGCCTGAAAGGTTCTCTCGGCCTGCTGCAGCGTGCTGCGCGCGTGAAAAGTCTCGCGGCCGATGGTGAGGCGCACGTAGTTGCGGTCGGCCTCCACCACCTCCACCTGCGACACGTCCAGCATATGCATGCGGCTGCCCGCCTCCGCCAGCACGCGCGGCTGCGCCTCCGCGCGTACCCGTGCTCCGCGCTCCAGCTGCTCGAGAAGCGCTTCGAGGGCGCTGCGCCGGTCGAGGGGGCCGTGCGCCTGGTGACGGCGGCGCACGCGCGCGAGCGTCGCCTTGAAGCGCGCGTCATCGAATGGCTTCAACAGGTAATCCACCGCGCTCACCTCGAACGCTTCCAGCGCATACTGATCGTAAGCGGTCACGAACACGATGAGCGGCAAAGCGAGCGGGTCGAGCGCGCGCGCCAGCGCGAGCCCCGACATGGAGTCCATCTGGATGTCGAGGAACAGCAGCTGCGGGGCCTGCTGTCGGATGGCCTCCAGGGCGGCGCTCGGATCCCCGTACTCGCCGACCACCTTCAGGTCCGGCTCGCGCTCGCAGCACTCGCGCACGCTGCGCCGCGCCCCCGGCTCATCGTCGACGATCATCACCTCCATCACAGTGCGGCCCTGGTAGCGGGCCGCGCCGCCGCGCCGTCCGGCCCGTCGCGCAGCAGCGGCATGTGAATCTGCGCCCTCCACAGACGCTCATCAGCGGGGCCCGCCTCGAAGGTCGCCCGCTCGCCAAATTGCACCGCCAGGCGCTCGCGCACGTTCGCCAGTCCGATCCCCGTGTCCCCGATGCCGCCCTTGCCCGGTGCGATGGTGTTCAGCACCCGCAAGCTGAGGGTCTCACCGCTGACACTCGCCTCGACGCGGATGGTGACCGCGCCTTCGTGTCCGGCGAGACCGTGCACCACCGCGTTCTCCACCAACGGCTGCAGGATCAGGCTCGGCACCCAGGTGCGCGGAATCTCCTCAGGAGCCGGCGCCGTGATGGTCAGCCGGTCCGCGAAGCGCTTCTGCTGCAGCTCCAGGTACAGCGCCACGAACTGCAGCTCGTCGGACAGCCGCGAGAACTCCCGTTCCCCGGCGCTCAGGAGCCGTCGCAGCAGGTCCCCGAGCTGCACCACCATGGCCTGAGCCGTCGGCGGATCCCAGGTGATCTGTCCGCGTATGGTGTGCAACAGGTTGAACAGCGTGTGCGGGGAGAGCTGCATGCGCAGCGCCGCCAGGTGCGCCTGCGTGAGCGCGCGCTCGAGCGCCGCCGAGCGCAGCTGCGAGTCGCGCAGACGCTGGTAAAACGCAAACCCGGTGACCAGCGCGAGCCCGAAGCCGTACGTCACCAGGAAGTTGGTGGCGCTCGCGATCCAGGTGGGGAGTTCCGGGCCGGCAATGAATCCGGTCCAGGCGTGGGCGGAGCCGGCTTTATGCTCGTGCTCCCAATCGCCCACCAGTCGCTCGCCCAGCACCAGCGCCGGCGACGCCAGCACCGCGAAGCCCACGGCGCACAGCAGCTGGATGGGCACGGTCTTCCACAGCGGGCGCCAGCCGGTGCGCAGCGACCTCCACATGGACAGCAGGAACAAGGGATACAGCAGCAGATGCTGGATCAGCCGCGCATCCCAGGGTGCAAATACGCGCTCCATCTTCATGCTCGAGAAACTCGCCTGCATGCTGTTGGCGTACAGCACGTTCGACAGCGCGACGTAGATCCAGAATGCCGTCAGGACGGTGAGTTGCGTCCGAAAGCCGTGTGCGGCTGCGAGCGCCTCGGGCTGCGGCAGTGCACTGTCGTGCCTCGCCGGGACGGCAAGCGGCGGCGTGATGCGATCCAACGGTGAGACGCTCATACCCATAGCCTACGCCCAACGGCGCCGGGCGTGCTCAGGTCCCACGAGCAATCGGGGACGAGAGCGTTGTTCCGAGGGACGAGCTCGGGAACGTACCGGCGCGCGCCGCGCACGCCAACGCGCGCCTTCGCATTCACGACGCCGGTCGAACGTTCCCCGCGGTACGAACGCGTCAGCGGCAGGGATCAACACGAGTCGCGCGGGCTTCGCGCGCGGGGCGGGCGGGAGTCTCATAGCCACGCCGCACAACAGCGGCAAGGAGAAACCCATGACCTCAGCCACCTCAAGCATCGGTGATCTGCTGCGCGCCTCGGCAGCACTGACCGCCTGCCTCATCCTCGGCGCCTCGGCGACTGCCTACGCGGCCGCCGCCGAACCCGCCCCGAGCGCGCGGGTCAACTACCACGATCTGAATCTCGCCACCGAGCAGGGCTCGCAGGCGCTCTACGAGCGCATCGTGTTGGCGGCGCGCAAAGTGTGCGCGGTGAGCGATATCCGCATCCTCGCCGAGGTTGCGGCCGGGCAGGTCTGCCAGGCGCAGGCCATCGCGCACGCGGTGCGCGATGTGAATAGCCCGCGACTGGCCGCGGTCTATTCGGCGCACCAGCGACAGGGTTAGCGGCAACGCCGGCCGCGATGCCAGAGGTAGCGATGGAGGGCGGGTGACCCCCTCGCGGGTCACCCGCCCTAACCGAGCGCCGCGAGCTCGCTGGCGCTGAGCCTGATGCGCGCGGCGGCGACGTCCTCCTCGAGGTGCGCCACGGACGAAGTACCGGGGATGGGCAGCATCGCCGGGGATTTGGCCAGCAGCCAGGCGATGGCCGCCTGAAACACGCTCACGCCGTGCGCCTTCGCGAGGGCCTCGAGTGCCTTGCTGGCGGCGCTGCTCTCGAGAATATCCGGGGAGCCGCGCGCGATCGGTGCCCACGGAATGAACGCCAGGCCCTCGCGCTCGCAGACCGCAAGCACATCCGCCGAGGTGCGGTCAGCGATGTTGTAACGGTTCTGAACTGAGACGATCGGCGTCACGCGGCGCGCACGGGCGAGCTCCTCGACGGTGAAATTCGACACCCCCAGGTGGCGGATCTTGCCCTCCTTCTGCAGGCGTGCCAGCTCCCCGATCGAATCCTCCAGCGGCACCTTCGGATCGATGTGGTGGAACTGGTATAGATCGATGCGCGCAAGCTGGAGGCGCTTCAGGCTTGCCTCGCACGCCTCACGCAAGTGTTGGGGGCGGCCGTCCGGCACCCACGACGAGGGCCCGGGGCGCACCAGCCCGCCCTTGGTCGCGATGACCAGTCCCTGCGGATAAGGGTGCAGCGCCTCGGCGATCAGCCGCTCGCTGACCTGCGGTCCATAGGCATCTGCGGTGTCGACGAAGTCGACACCGAGCTCCACGGCGCGACGCAGCACGCGCCGTGCCTCGGCGGCATCCTTGGGCTCGCCCCAGATCCCAGATCCGGTGATGCGCATGGCGCCGAAGCCCATGCGATTGACCGTGAGGTCGCCGCCGATCTTGAGAGTCCCCGCCGCTGCAGCCGGTGGTGCCGGGCGCGACTGCGCGCGCGCCGCCTCACGCGGCGCCACGAGACCCGCCATGCCAATCACACCGCCCACGAGCACCTGCCTGCGCGTCCATCGCTGAGTGTCCATCGCGCAATGCTACAACTGCACACACTACGACACCATGAATGAGGCAGGTCTGAAAGCACTATGAAAGCGCTGCTCAGACCGCCGAGTCCGAGGTCAAGAGCGTCGCGGTACCCAACATCGGTGAGGCGAACGGTTCGCGCCGTCGACGGCACAATTTGTATGCAGTGCAATATGACGAGAGCCGCACCGCTACTTGGTAAGATTCCCGGACGGTCGTGGTGACGCCAAGGGTGCGACGCAATGGTTGAGAGCATCATGCCGGTGGGCGATCTGGCGAAGCACGTCGGGGAAGAGATCGGCGCTTCCTCGTGGACGACCCTCGACCAGGCACGCATTGATGAGTTCGCGCACTGCACGGGTGATCACCAGTGGATCCACGTGGATGCCGAGCGCGCCGCGCGCGAGAGCCCCTTCGGCGGCACGATCGCCCACGGGTTTTTGACACTGTCGCTGCTTGCGCCCACGGGGTTCGAGGTGCTGCTGGCACGTATCGCGCCCAAATCGGTCGTCAACTACGGACTGGACAAGGTGCGCTTCGTCGCGCCGGTGCGCTCGGGCAAGCGCGTGCGCAACCGCATCAAGATCGCGGCGGTCGAGCACAAGGGGGGCGGACGCTACCTGGTCACCACGGAGAACACCGTGGAGATCGAGGGTGAATCCAAGCCGGCATTGATCGCGAGCGTGCTCGCCATGTTCATGGCGTGAAGCAGCACTGCGCACGCTAGACCGGCGCGCAGTCAGGCGCGCATCCGACTCCCGTCAGGATCGAAGACCGCCGCAGACTGGCGCAGGGCCTTGCGCCGCTCGCCGATGATTTCGATCTCGAAACCGGAAGCTTCGCCGGCGAGGGACGCCGGGATGTAGCCGAGCGCGAGCGATTGACGCACGCTGTGGCCGTACGCTCCGGAGGTCACCCAACCGACGACCTTGCCGTCGTGCCAGACGGGCTCGTCCCCGCTCGCATCCGCATCGCTCGCATCCACCGTGAAGCTCACCAGGCGCCGTGCGCCGCCGCGGTCGCGCTCCTCGAGCGCCGCGGCACGGCCGACGAAGTCGCCCTTCTCGAGGTCCACGAAACGCCCCAGGCCTGCCTCGTAAGGCCCGTAGATCGGCCGGTATTCGCGCGCCCAGGTGCCGAAGCTCTTCTCAATCCGCAGGGTGTTGAGTGCCCGGCCGCCCAAGAGCTTCAACCCCTGCTCCGCGCCCGCGCCCACCAGCAGATCGTAGAGCGCGCGCTGGTATTCGCTGGTCACCCAGATCTCGTAGCCGAGGTCGCCCGTGAAGCTGATGCGCCCGACGAGCGCCGGAATCATGCCGACATCGAGCCGCCGGAACGAGAGGAACGGGAACGCAGCGCTCGACAGGTCTTCGCGCGTAAGCCCCTGCAGAAGCGAGCGCGAGCGTGGGCCGGCGAGCGACAGGCCGACATACTCCATCGCGCAGGGGCGCACCGTGACTCCCGGCGGGGGTGCATGGCGCTCGAACCAGCGCCGGTAATACTGTTCCGCGGCGTAGGTGCAGATGAGAAACACGCGCTCCGCCGCCAGCCGGCACAGCGTGAAATCCCCGATCAGCTTGCCACGCTCGTTGAGCATGGGAGTGAGCGCGATGCGGCCCACCTTCGGCACGCGGTTGGCCATCACGTACGACAGCCACTCCTTGGTGCCGGGACCGGTGACTTCGAACTTGCCGTAGTTGGAGATCTCCAGCAGCCCCACCGCCTCGCGCACCGCCTGACATTCCGCGGCGACATGGGGGTGTGCGTTGGAGCGGTGGAAGGTGATGTCCTCGGTCGCCTCGGCCGCGCTGGGCGCGAACCACAGCGCATGCTCGAGCCCGCAGTAGTCGCCGAACACCGCGTGCTCGGCCTGCAGGCGCTCGTAAACGGGCGTGGTGCGCAGCGGCCGCGCCGCGCTGAGCTCCTCGTTCGGGAAGCGGATGCGGAAGCGCCGCGAATAGTTCTCGCGCACCTTGGCGTTGGTGTAGGCGAGTGTCGCCCAGTCCCCGTAGCGCGCCACGTCCATCCCCCACACGTCCGCCCCCGGATCGCCCTCGACCATCCACTGCGACAGCGTCAGCCCCACTCCCCCTCCCTGGCTGAAACCGGCCATCACCCCGCACGCTACCCAGAAATTCTTCAGGCCGCGCACCGGTCCCACCAGCGGATTGCCATCGGGCGCGAAGGTGAACGGACCGTTGACGACCTTGCGAATGCCCGCCTCGGCGAGCGCCGGGAAATGCTGGAAACCGACCTCGAGGCTCGGTGCAATCCGGTCGAGATCCTCCGGCAGCAGACTCTGGGTGAAGTCCCACGGCGTCTGCAGCGGGGACCAGGGTACGCCGGCGCGCTCGTAGGTTCCGAGCAGGACCCCGCCGCGCTCCTGGCGGGTGTAGATCTCACCCTCGAAGTCTATGCAGGTCAGGAGCTCCTTTTGCCCCTTGAGGGCGGGCAGATCCTCGGTGATGAGATACTGGTGCTGCATGGCGAGGATCGGTAGCTCCAGGCCCACCATGCGGCCGACCTCGCGCGCCCACAGGCCCGCGGCGTTCACCACGTGCTCCGCGTGCACGTTGCCCGCTTCCGTGATCACGTCCCAGGAGCCATCGCCGCGCGCCTTGAGGTCGGTGACGCGCGTATGGCGCACCACCTGCGCCCCACCGATCTGGGCAGCCTTCGCATAGGCGTGCGTCACGCCGTAGGGGTCCACGTGCCCCTCGATGGGATCCAGCAGCGCGCCGACGAAATGCTTCTTGTCGATGATCGGGAATACGCGCGCCGCCTCGTCGGCCGAGATCAGCTCGAGCTCCATGCCGAGATAGCGGCCGCGCGCCTTGGCCATTTTCAGCCAGTCGAAGCGCTCGCGCGTGCCGGCGAGCATGATGCCGCCCGGCATGTGCAGGCCGCACGACTGCCCGGAGATCTTTTCCAGCTCCTTGTAGAGATTGATGGTGTATTGCTGCAGCCGGGCGACGTTGGGATCGCCGTTGAGGGTGTGCATGCCGCCGGCCGCATGCCAGGTCGAGCCGCAGGTGAGCTCGCCGCGCTCGATCAGCAGCACATCCTTCCAACCCGCCTTGGTGAGGTGATACAGGACGCTCGCGCCCACCACTCCCCCGCCGATCACCACCACCCTCGCATCGCTCTTCACGGAGCCTCCTCCTGTGTGTCACTCGTTGGACACCGCCAGCTGCACCGGCGGACTCGCGCTCGCCGTCCCCTTACCGAAGCGCTCGATCAGCCAGGAGCGGAACAGCGCGATGGCGGTATCGCCCAGGGCTTCCGGGTGGGTGATGAGGTAGTAGCCGTACCCGTCGTCGAGGGTCACCTCGAAGGGCTTGACCAGACGCCCGGCGCTGATCTCCTCCGCAAACAGGTTGGTGTCGACCAGCGCCAGCCCCACGCCGCCGAGCGCGTACTGCACCGCCAGCACCGCCGTGTCGAACACCAGGCCGCGCTCGATGTTGACGCCGGCGAGGTTGTTGTGGCGCACGAATTGCGACCAGAACTGATGGCGCGGCAGATCCGCGATCCTGACATGCACGATCTCGTTTGCCTCGATGAAGGCCGCCAGGTCCTTGCCGCGGTGGGCGGCGGCGATGTTGGGATGGCACAGGATCGACAGACGCACCGGCCACAGCAGATCGGTGACCAGATCGCTCACGGTGGGCCTCGAATAGACCACCGCCACGTCCACATCCCCGAGCGGCGGTCCGACCCCGTAGGGGCTGATCAGGTCGATGTCCACTTCCGTGCTCAGGCGGCGGAAGTCGCGCAGGATCGGCACCGCCAGCTGCACCGCAAAGCTCGGCGGCATCTGCACGCGCAGGGTGCGCTGACCGGGAGCGCCCTCGTTGCGGATGTCATCGAGCGCGTACTCGAGCCGGTCGAAGGACTTCACCACCGCCGGCAGCAGATGCTGGCCGGCCTTGGTGAGGGTGAGCGCGTGCGGGCGGCGCTCGAAGAGCTGCACGCCCGTCAGGCGCTCGAGCGCGATGACGTGCCGCGACAGGGCGCTCTGGGAAATCAACAAGGCATTCGCCGCCGCAGTGAAGCTGCCGTGCTTGGCGACCCCTTCAAAGGCGCGCAGCGCATTCAGCGGCAGCCAGCGCCGGTCGATGCTTCTTCTCTGCATGGCAACGCTCCCCGAAGCGGGCGAGGCCTCGCGGCCTCGTGCACCGACATACTCACCCAGAGTGCAGCGTCGCGCCACGGGACCCCCGGCTTCCAATGCCTTTTTTCGATGCTGCTAGACAATTTCTCGGCTTTGCGGTGCCGCGCAACTATGAAAGTCTGCGGCCTGGACCGACCGGTCCCCTCCATGAGCGCACGCCCCCTCAAATCCCTGCCCGCCCTATCCGGGCACAAGATCGCGGCGGTCTCGATCAGCCACCACCGCCTGCCGCTGGCGCCGGCATTCAATGCCAGCTGGGACACCAAGCCACGCATGCACTTCGACGCCACGATCGTGCGCGTCAGCACGGACACCGGGCTCGTGGGCGTGGGATCGGGCGACCGGATGCTCGGCTTCGAAGGTCACGAGAGCCTGTTCATCGGGCACGATCCGCTCTCACTCGAGCGTCACTACCGGGTGCTGTCGAATATCGACTTTCACTACGGCCGCTGCTGGCCCCTGGATCTGGCGTTGTGGGATCTCGCCGGCAAGATCTCGGGCCAACCGTGCTGGAAGCTGCTGGGGGGCCTTTCAAACCGCGTGCGCGCCTACGCCTCATCGGGGACGCTGCGCGATCGGGAAGCTCAGGCGGAGGCCGCCGAGCGCTACCTCGCGCAGGGCTTCCCGGCGGTGAAGCTGCGCTTTCACCGCGGCGACTGGCACGACGATGTGCGGGCGCTGGAAGCGGTGCGGGCGCGCGTGGGCGGGAAGCTCGAGCTGCTGGTGGACTGCAACCAGGGGTGGCGCCTGCCGTGGGACACCCAAGCCCCCTGGAGCTTCAAGGATGCACTCACCGTGGCGCGCGAGCTGGAACGGCTGAACGTCTACTGGATGGAGGAACCGCTGCACCGTGCCGACCACGCCGGCATGCGCGCGCTGCGCGAGGCGACCGACGTGCGCGTCGCCGCCGGGGAGATGACCCGCCAGCTGCACGAGCTGCGCGATCTGATCACCGGCGGCTGCGTCGACGTGGTGCAGCCGGACGCCGCGCTGGTCGGCGGCATCACGGGACTCAAGCGTGTGGCCATCCTGGCGCAGGAGCATCATCTGACCTTCACGCCACACACCTGGACCAACGGCATGGGCGTGACCGCCAACGCGCACCTGGTGGCGGGCCTCGCCGATACGCCGTTCCTGGAGTTCCCCTTTGACCCGCCCGAGTGGAGCCTCGCGCGGCGCGACTATATGCTGGCCGCACCCCTCACGGCCGACGCGCAGGGCTGGATCAACCTCGCAGAAACACCCGGGATGGGCTACGCGCTCGATGAGGGGCGGCTGCTCGCGACGCGCATCGGCTAGCGTGCGCTGCGTCCTAGTGATCACGATGTGACCCAACGGCGTCGCGGCACCCGCTCTAGCGACGGTAACTGACCAGTGCGTCGCCCAGCGCGTCTTTGAGCGGACCCAGCCACGGCTCGTAGTGCCGCCAGAGGTTGAGTCCCTCGCGATAGAGCGGCTGGCGCACCTGCTCGGAACTCGCGGTTCGAACGCTGCGCTCGGTCTTGTGGAACTCAACGCAGGCCTGCTCGAACGGCAGTTCGCAGTAGTCGAGGATCCGGCGGACGCTATCCTCCAGATCCCCGACCACGTCCTCGTAGTGCACGCGCAGGATACGCCCGGGCAGGACTTCCTCCCAGTGCGCCATGATCTCGAGGTAGGTCCGGTAGTATCTGGCGATGTCGTCGACGCTGTAGCAGAACTCCTGGCCACGGGCAAAGA
>Ga0137418_10000247_pt1 | contig 45992 bp, 38 predicted proteins | sample CZODoug3_1_2_16f_FD_122242 | JGI IMG/M metagenome (GOLD analysis project Ga0137418, IMG submission 122242) | Vadose zone soil fungal communities from Angelo Coast Range Reserve, California, USA - CZODoug3_1_2_16fungal (Hybrid Assembly) | ecosystem: Environmental > Terrestrial > Soil > Vadose...
CGGGCCAGCCCCACTACTCATTCTAGGACCAACAGCTCCAGAAGAGATCGCCCATGGACACTCCAACAGAATCGGCTGGGTCACCTTCGTAGACGGGAGCTCACTAGCCCACCCCTCTGCGAATGTCGAGATCATCTCTCCAGACAACCTGTTAGAAGTAAACCTATTCATCGAAAAGTGCGTTCAGGAGAGCGACAGCAAGGTCATCGTCGGGGACTTCCTAGATAACGTCATCCGGAGCATCAACTCTCCTGAGAGCTTCTATTCATTCTTCTGCCAGCTAGCCTCAAGAGTCAAACTGAAGAAGAGAACCGCAATACTCGTCATAAAAGAGGACATTCACGACCGATCAGTGGTCGAAACAGTCAAGAGATTTGCCGACTTGGTCCTAGAGTTCCGCGACCAGGACAGCAATGGTGCGTTGAAAGTTGAGATGAGAACCCTGAATTTCGCCGACAACATCTACACAACTTGGCGGCCCTTCTCTGACTGGCTACAACCGCTCTCGTTGACCGCTAACGCTTAAACTGCAATTCTCGGCCAAGGGAAGAATGGTCGCTTCCCTGAAGATCGTCCACTACGAAAGACTACGATCGACTAACTCGACAGCCTATCGACTTGCACAACAATCGGCTCCCGAATGGACGGTCGTTGTCGCCGATGTCCAGACAAAGGGGAGAGGTCGGGGGAAAAAAAAGTGGGAGTCCCCGAAGGGCGGGCTCTGGTTCTCAATACTACTCAGACCCAGAATACCGACCCCAAGACTCCGGTTGTTACAGTTCTTGGCAGCAATTGCAACGAGGCAGGCTCTCGAAAACGAGACAGGCATGAGTGTCAAGCTGAAATGGCCCAATGACCTCGTTCTAGGGACCGCGAAACTCGGCGGAATCCTGATAGAATCCAAAACACTTGGTGACAGCGTCTCTTTCGCGATTCTCGGAATCGGTCTGAACATCAACCAAAGCAAAGCCCAACTTCCTCCCGAAGCAATATCCTTGCGACTCGTATCCGGAAAGCAACTTGATCTTCGTCTCCTACTGAGAGCGATTCTTGATCAAATGAAGTCGTCATACGATGACTTGGACAACCCTTCGAAGATAATGGAAAACTGGTGGCGCAACTGTGTTCACAGGCCGCTCAGGGTCCAAGTCACCGTCTCAAAGGACACTGTAACAGGTGTCAGTAGAGCGATAGACGAAGATGGTAGTCTGGTGATCGAGACTGATGATCACAAGATTCGGAGAGTGAGCGAAGGATCACTCGCGATTCTCATCGACTAGAATCTGCCCTGCTTTTATACAAGGAATCGACTTGGCACTTTTCGAACCAATGAGTATGTCTCAGCGGCTCGATGAGCTGAAGAAGAAAGGAGAACAGGCCAAACTCGGCGGCGGACCCGAGAAGATAGAATCACAACACTCTCGGGGAAAGATGACCGCGCGAGAACGAATCGACGGGCTTGTCGACCCTGGCAGTTTCGTCGAAATAGACCGTTTCGTAGTCCATCAGACCACGGACTTCGGAATGGCCGAAAAGAAAATTCTAGGAGATGGAGTGGTCACTGGACATGGAAGAATCGACGGGCGACTCGTCTACCTCTTCTCCCACGACTTCACAACATTCGGCGGCTCATTGGGAGAGATGTTCGCGCGAAAGGTCACCAAGATAATGGACATGGCACTCAAGACCGGGGTCCCAGTCATCGGACTGAACGATTCGGGAGGCGCCAGGATACAGGAGGGCGTAGTCAGTCTAGGAGGCTACGCGGAAATATTCTTTCGAAACGTCCTCGCGTCTGGGGTGATTCCCCAGATCTCAGCGATAATGGGTCCCTGCGCCGGGGGAGCCGTATACTCTCCCGCTATGACTGACTTCACGTTCATGGTGGACAAGACTAGCTACATGTTCATCACGGGTCCAGACGTGATCAAGGCAGTCCTCAACCAGAATGTGACTTTCGAAGAGCTTGGAGGGGCCAAGGTCCACAACACAACCAGCGGTGTCGCGCATTTCTTCGCCCGGGACGAGAAGGAATGCCTCCAACAGATGCGAAAACTCCTGAGTTACATTCCGTCAAACAACACTGAAGACCCGCCAGAAGCTCCAGCTCGAACACCAACAGGAAAGAAAGAGGATCTCAACACAATCCTACCGGACGACTACAACAAACCATACGACATGAGGGACATTATCACTAGGATCGTCGATGGAGGAGAACTGCTTGAGGTCCAGCCTCTCTGGGCAGCCAACATAATCACAACATTTGCCAGAATAAACGGCCACTCAATAGGAATAGTGGCGAACCAACCAAAATTCAACGCCGGAGTCATCGACATCAACTCCTCTGTCAAAGCCGCCCGCTTCGTACGATTCTGCGACGCGTTCAACGTCCCCATCCTGACCCTCGTTGACGTCCCGGGCTTCCTTCCTGGAATAGACCAGGAACACGAGGGCATAATCCGACACGGCTCCAAACTCCTGTACGCCTACTGCGAAGCAACAGTGCCGAAGCTCACAATAATCATTCGAAAAGCCTACGGCGGGGCCTACGATGTGTTGGGCAGCAAACACATCCGCGCAGACCTCAACCTAGCATGGCCCTCGGCAGAAATCGCTGTCATGGGTCCTGAAGGAGCAACCAACATCATCTTCCGCGACGAACTAGCAAAAGCGCAGAACCCGGAAGCGAAAGCGAAGGAACTTGTGAACTCGTACCGAGAAAAATTCGCCAATCCGTACATTGCAGCAGAACGAGGCTACATTGACGACGTCATAGAACCCAGCAAGACAAGAGAAGTTCTAGTAAATTACCTCGAAGTTCTCAAGACGAAGAGAGAAGCACGCCCGCCTCGGAAGCACGGAAACATTCCCCTCTAGACGGCCCGTCAATGTTCAGGAAAATCCTGGTCGCTAACCGGGGCGAGATCGCCCTCAGGATAATCCGGACATGCAAGCGACTGAGAATAAGGACGGTCGCAGTCTACTCTGATCCCGACTTAGAGTCCAGACATGTTACGAGCGCAGATGAAGCGTATCTGATTGGTTCTGGTCCGCCGTCTGAAAGCTATCTCAGCATAAAGAAGATCGTAAAAACAGCCAAGAAAGCGGGCGTGGAAGCCGTCCATCCTGGATACGGGTTCCTCGCAGAGAACGCAGACTTCGCAACAGCCTGCGAAGAGTCCGGCCTCGTCTTCATAGGTCCAAGCAGCAAAATCCTAAGCAACGTGGCGAACAAGTTCGAATCCAAGAGGCTCGCGAAGGCCGCAGGAGTCCCAGTCGTCCCGGGCGCTAACCGGGAAATTGAATCCGTCGAGGAGGCGGAGGCTGAGGCTCGGAAAATCGGATTCCCTGTTCTTCTGAAGGCTGCTTTCGGCGGAGGCGGCAGAGGGATGAGAATCGCCAAAACAGTCAAGGAACTCAAAGAAGGCTTCGAGACAGCCCGCTCGGAGGCGAACACAGGATTCGGACACCCCGAGCTGTATCTGGAGAAATTCCTCCAAGAACCACGGCACATCGAAGTCCAGATTCTCGCGGGACCCCGGGGTCAAGTAGTGCATCTTGGCGAGCGAGAATGCTCTCTCCAGCGCAGATATCAGAAGATTCTAGAGGAGACTCCCTCTCCAGCTCTTGACTCTAAGAAACGCGGACGGCTCATTTCGCTAGCGCTCCGAGTTATCCGTGCGACTAGTTATGAGAACGCGGGTACGGTTGAATTCGTCATGTCAAAGCGTGGAGAATTCTATTATCTCGAAACCAACAAACGAATCCAGGTTGAGCATCTCATAAGTGAAATGGTGACGGGGATAGACATCGTCGAAAAACAATTGCTGATGGCAAGCCAACATCGCTTGGATCTCTCCCAAGACGAGATCGAGTTTGCTGGCGCTGCAATGAACTGTAGAATAAACGCTGAGGACCCTGCCCATGGATTCATACCATCTCCCGGTAGAGTCGAAAAATTTGTCCCACCAGGAGGTGCAGGAGTCAGAGTCGATAGTGCACTTTACGACGGAGCGTTCGTACCGGAATATTACGACTCACTAGTCGCCAAGATAGCCACTCAGGGCCCCGACAGAACAGAGGTCATCGGAAGGATGAGGGTCGCGCTGGGCGAAACGGTAGTTGAGGGAATAAAGACCACTATCCCAGTACACCAGACTATCTTGAAGAATAGGAGTTTCCTCCAGGGCAATTATCATGTCCAGTTCTTGGACAAGATGCTCTCTGGATGGAAGCTACAGGCAGAGATAACACCCGAGGAGATTGCGGCGGTCTTCCTAGCAATCAAGAGAACAGGACCAATTGCTCCCATCTTGCACGGTCAGACAATCGGCGGACGAGGTCGTTGGCGATCCAGTATTGAAGAACCACGGTTAGGCAAGCAGCCATTGTACGTAGAAGGACTCTGATGCCACTCCTAATTGTCGAGGGAAGGAAGTATCGACTAGGAGACCTAACTGGGGAGGATCCCTTCTGGAATGTTTCTATTGACGAGGAGACGGTAGATCTCGAGGTGTTACGTCAGCCTTCGGCTCAACTGCTGACCCTCTTCGTTCGAGCTGGAGGCAGAGTGATCAGCTTGTCCCTCCAAGGACAGAGAGATCAAGGCGTCTATTTCGTGGAGGTAAATGGTAGACCGCTGACGATTACTCTAGAAGAGGATACACCGTCGGGCCAAACGGTCGAGCCAAGAATCAGCAATGGGCCGGTCCTTGTGAACTCGCCTATGGCCGGCAAGATAGCCTCGGTGAAATCATCGTTAGATTCGAAGGTCGAGGAAGGTCAGTCCTTGATGATTTTGGAGGCGATGAAGATGGAGAACGAGATCGCCTCGCCCAAGAATGGAATTCTGAAGGAGCTCTACGTTAAACAGGGGGACCTTGTGAAGGCAGGCGACAAGCTATGCCTGGTAATCTGACTATTGTTGCCTTGAGACTCTTCACTGTGCATGGATGACTGGGAGGAGTTCTGCGTAGAAATGCAGGGACTCGGGATTTGCAAGAGCATCCCGATTGGTCACCGGCCTGTTATTCACAATGTTCGCGACCGCGGTCTCCACCTTCTTCATGTTGAGAGTGTATGGAATATCAGGAACTTCAAGAATCACCGCGGGAACATGCTTTGGAGAAGCCTCCGCCCGGAGCGCTCTTCTGATCTTTTCTTTGAGATCCTCTGACAAACGCTGTCCAGGCGCCATTTTGACGAACAGGATAATCCTCTGATCTTCTCCCAAATTCTGGCCCACCGCAAGACTGTCAGCAACCTCTGCCATCTTCTCGACCACGTTGTAGATCTCGGATGTCCCAACTCGGATTCCTGAGACTTTGATCACCGCGTCGGATCTGCCGTAGAAGGTAAATCCGCCTGTTTTGCTGTGAAGTATCACATAGTCTCCGTGTCTCCATACGTTCTTTCCTTTCGGCTTGTAGTATTCGAAGTAGGCTTCACGATATCTCTGATCTCCAGGGTCGTTCCAGAAGTACAGGGGCATAGACGGGGCGGGCGCTTCGCAAACCAGCTCTCCCATCACGTCGACAACCGGGTTCGCGTCTTCATCATAGACGTTGAGCTTCATTCCGAGCCCTGGTCCCTGCAACTCGCCGGCATAGACTGGAATAGTTGGCACTCCTCCCGCAAAACATCCGTTGATGTCAGTCCCTCCTGAAATGGAATTCAGATGCAAATTCTCTCTGACCTCTCGGTAGACCCACTCGAACCCTTCGGCTGAGAGCGGTGAACCTGTCTGAGAAATCTCTCTGAGGGACGAGAGATCGTATTTGCTTCCAGGTTTTGCTCTGATGCTTCTAAGATAATTGAGATAGCTGGCGCTACACCCAAAGATCGAAACCTTCTCCTCTTGAACCAATTTCCACATGGCGCCCCAGTCAGGGTAGAGAGGGTTTCCGTCGTGCAGAACAATCCTAGCACCCGAAGCCAGGCAGCTCATCAACCAGTTCCACATCATCCAGCTCGGCGACGCGATGTAAGTGACGCAGTCGGTCCTCTTCACATCCGCATGCAACATCGTCTCCTTCAGCTGGTTCACCAAGACCCCAGCGGCACCCTGAACCATGCACTTCGGCTTCCCAGTCGTCCCCGACGTGAACATGATGTAAATGGGGTGGTCGGGCGGCAACTGCTCGTATCGTGCCTCTGCTGGTCCCACCGACTTGCCGAAGTCATCAAACGCAACAGAGCTAGAAAGATTCTCAGCTTTCGGTTCTGATCCGATATGTGATGTCAGCACAACTTTCTTGAGCGAAGGAACACCATCGACAACCTTCTGCACATTGCGAAGAATGTTGAACCTCTTCCCTTTGTAGACGTACCCGTCGGCGGCAAACAGTACCTTCGGTTCGACTTGGCCGAGACGATCCAGGACAGCTCCGGAACCAAGCTCTGCTCCGCAGCAAGCCCAGACGGCGCCGATGCTGGTCGCCGCAAGCATCGCGACAGCGGCTTCCTGAATATTGGGCATGTAGCCGGCCACTCGGTCTCCTGGAAGGACCCCGATCTTCCGGAGGGCATTTGCTAGATTTCCTACCCTCTCGTAAAGGTCGGAATAAGTTGTCTGCGACAAGCGACCCTCTTCGGTTCTTGCAACCAGGGCGACGCTGTCATCCCTGTGCCTCAGAAGGTTCTCGGCAAAATTCAGTCGAGCCCCTGGAAACCACTTAGCCCCGGGAAACTTGCCGAGGTCGTCTACGACCTTCTCAAACCGGCGTGAAGATACGATCCCGGTGTAGTCCCAGACTGCTGACCAGAAATGTGAGACCTTGTCGACCGACCATTTCTGCAGCTCGGGATAGGACTTCATCTTTAGCTCATACTTCTGATTGATGATCGCGAGGAACTTTGTGAGATTCGCCTCTCGGATTTTATCCTCCGACGGTGTCCAGAGCGGTCTCACTTTAGCTACGTTCTCCTGCTGATAATGGTTGAACGCGGCCAAATAGACCTTGATAACTTGTCGGCGCTCGCCCCGAAACGCGGTCCTAACTGAGATAACTTATAGCCCATCAAAAATATCGTTGGAAGGATCACCGATTGACTGTCGTCGATGTAAAACTGCTCACTGACGGCTTCTTCACGCTGGACAAGAGCTTCCTCGTTTTCGGAAAATATCAGGGGACGAAGTACAAGGCTGCTCTGAAGCCTCTTCTGGTCCGTACCGAGAAAGAGAACATTATCGTCGACACGGGGGTTGGAAATCTTCCGCCCAGCTATCAGAGGTTTCACGATGTGACAAGGAGCCGTGAGGAGGAGCTTAGCTATTCATTGAAGAAGAACGGTTTGCGTCCTGAGGACATTACTATGGTTGTAAACACTCATCTGCACTTCGACCATTGCGGGAACAACCGTCTCTTCCAGAACAGCAAGTTCCTAGTTCAAACCGATGAGATCAGGTATGCCTACTTCCCAGACCGGTTCATGAGGGTCAGCTACCTGCGACCGTTCTTCGATGTTGAAGGCGACTATTTGCCAGTGAGGGGGAGATATGAGATTGAGGATGGAGTGGAGGTTCTCCCGACGCCCGGACACACGATCGGCCACCAGTCACTTGTCGTGAAATGGAAGGGAAGAAACATCGTCTACGCGGGTGATGCGGCACCTCTTCCTGAGAACATCGAGAAGCGAAACATGACTGGGATGATATACAACAGTTCGCAGGGTTTAGGATCCATCGATTTGCTCAGAAGAATCGAGAATCCTCTCTACATTTACTCTCACGATAACGAGCAGCTAAAGGTAGACTTTTGATCCGGCGTCGAGATGATTCAGGACCATCCTTTTCTCAGAGCCCGCCAGTAAGCGTTCCAGTACGGGTCTCGTTTGGGGTAGCGAATTCTGACCCGCCCCTTCCTGGAGACTCCGAAAAGGCCTCCAGTTCGAGAAGACAACTGTCCGACTACAGTAGCCCTCGTACCGCCTGATTGAAGGATGTCGATGACTCGTCTCGTTCGGTGAGGTCTTGACGCGATCAGAAGACTGCCTTCGCCCAGCGAGGTCAAAGGATCAAGCTTGAACAGTTTACAGATTTCCAGAGTCTCCCATGATACTGGGACACTCTCAAGGTCAATGACGCCCCCCAGATCGGAAGCCTCAGCCATCTCGACGATTCCCGCTAAGCTGCCCCCCTCGGTGACATCGTGAATGGCCGTAACTCCGCGCTGGTGGATTCCCACTTTTGCAGCGGATAGGGAGTCTTTGACTGTATTGGCTCCCACCAAGTATTTCCAAGCCTTTTCGAAAAGGGATTGACCAAGATGTTTACGGACAGTTTTGGGAAATGCTCTAGCAAACACTGAGGTAGCTCCATAGGCCGCGCTCCTCGTGAAGATCAGGTCGTCACCATCATGGGCCATGCTGGAAGTTAGGAACTCATTCTTCCGACAGGTTGTCCACATTGTGGCGCCTCCGATTATGGAATAATCGCATCCCTCGAACCGGCCAGTACTGCCTCCTATGATCGATAACCCTAGATCTTTGCAGGTTTCATGAATCGACTTCCAGTATCTCCTCAGAAGCACATCGGAGAAGTGAGGAGGCAAGTTTAGATCAAACATTGCATACGTCGGCCGCACCCCGCTGGTAGCGACATCGGACGCTACTTCGTTAACGCTCATGACCGCAGAATCCCTTGGTCCTAAATGTGGAATGAATGAGATCGGGTCACAGCTAGCGATCATCACTTGCCCTTGACCGATTTCGACCACCGACACGTCCACCCCAGGATGCGGTCCAACGAGAATCTTGCGCGACTTATGCCCGTTGAATCTGAATACAGTCTCTGCCATCACTTTGGAAGTCGGCTTGCCTAGCTGCATGGTGATCGAGACCGGAGGAGACTCGTCTAGAAGGTTTAGCTTTGACGAAGGCTCAAAGGTAGAGTTCTAATGCCCTAATCCTGACCAACACTATCATCAGCGCAGCAGTGATGACGAATTCTGGAATCAGAAACCCGCCGTTGTACAGCGCTGAGTAGACAAGAGGACTCACCCCCGCAGGTGCAAAGCTGGCGAAGAACAACACGCCAGAGACGAAATGCGAACAGAAGCGAGCAGCGACACCCACTCCAACTCCCACAACTGGGATCCTCCGGAAGAACCCTGCTAGCCCGAGGACTCCTAACGCCAATGGATAATCAAGAATTACTTGGGCAGGATAGAAGATGACCTCGGCGCCGGAGGATACATCTTCGACAAGGGCAACAAGGCCGAAGGCAACGCCGCCGACTATTCCGATCCATGGTCCCCTCCTGAGTGCAAGCAGGAAGATTGGAACCATCGATCCGAGCGTGATCGAGCCGCCCTGAGGAAGAGTGAAGACCTTGATCAGATACAATGCTCCGGAGAGGGCTACCATTACAATTGTTTCTGTAAGAATCCTGAGACGCACAGTTTCTCTTTTAGGACTCAAAGCAAACGGTTTCGTTGCAGATTCTCTCACATCTCCCGATTGAAGTTTCATTCAATTTTTCCTTACGAGGAGGAGAATTGGACCTGAGAAGAAGATCTTCGTCTCGTCCCTCCGCCGGTATTACCCGGATCAGGTTCAAAGGGTCGATGGCGACGAAGCCATCCTCTCAGCCGGGTCCTATCCCAGCTCCCCGTTGAGGAACGCGGATCTGAATCCGTTATTTAAGAACTGGCCTTCTAATGCGGAATCTCGACTCTTACGCGGTTTCTTTGAAGAAGTAGCGCGGCCAGTTGGGCCAGCCCCCTTCCTGAGGTCTTGGGCTGAAGTCGGCTTCAAGCTGCATCCCGATCTTCAGATCCTCGAGCCTAGCAGCGCGGATGATACTGGGTATCTTGACTCCTTCAGGCATTTCCACAATTCCGACGGCGTAAGGTGTCATATGTTTGAACTGTGGAGGTGAGACGTGAACGATTGTGTAGGTGACGAGTTTTCCTTTTTGGCTTAGCTCGACCCATTCGACTCGGCTGTGTCGACAGTTGGAGCAGATGGCTCTTGGGGGGACCATGACTTGCCGGCATCGAATGCACCTGACGGCCATGAGCTTCCGCTCACTGCAGTACCGGTAGAATTCTTCGATCGTGGGGTCTCTTAGCTCGCTCATGGTTTTAGCTTCCCTTCAAAATGTGGACTACGGCGGTCGCGCCTGATCCTCCCAAGTTGTGTGCTAAACCGATTTTTGCGTCTTTGACTTGGCGTCTATCCGCCTGATTAGTCAATTGCAAGTAGAGCTCATGAATCTGTGCTGTGCCGGTTGCCCCGACTGGATGGCCCTTTGACTTGAGACCGCCACTCGTGTTGACCGGTAATGAGCCATTGAGGTCAGGTGCTCCACTCTCGATATATTTGCCGCCGAGTCCCGGACGGCAGAATCCGAGATCCTCGTAACCGATAATCTCGGCAATTGTGAAGCAGTCGTGAAGCTCGGCGACGTTGATGTCTTTTGGTCGGACATCGGCCATCTTGTATGCTTCCTGCGCCGCTGTCTTGGCGGCCTTAACGGTAGTCAGGCTTTCTCTCTCGTGTAAGCAGAAAGTGTCCTGAGATTGACCAGTCCCGATGATGTGCACATAGTTGTCGGAGAGCTTCTTGGCCAGCTTGGGCTTAGTGAGTATCACGACGCTCGCCCCATCCGTAATGAGCGAACAGTCGTACAGCTTCAAAGGCCACGAGACTAGGCGTGACTTTAGGACCTCGTCCATGGTCACTTCTTTCTGCATGTGAGCGTTAGGGTTGAGAGCGCCGTTCTTGTGGTTCTTGACGGCCACCCTGGCCATCTGTTCCTCCGTTGTGCCGTATTCGTGCATGTGTGCGGTGGCCATTAGGGCGAATAGTCCTGGGAAGGTCATGCCGTTCCACTGTTCGAACGGATAGTCGGAAGCTGTTGCTAGGATCCCTGTTACCTCAGGAGTTGGCTGGTTGGTCATCTTCTCTACTCCACCTACTAGGACGATGTCGTAGAGGCCGGACATGATCGCCATTATTCCACAACGGAGTGCGGAGCCTGAGGAAGCGCAGGCGTTCTCGATTCTCATAGCAGGCGCGGGGGAGAGTCCGGCCCAGCTGGCGGCGATCGGTGCAGTATGGGCTTGGTGTTCGTATGCCTCGCTCATCTGTCCGATAAAGGCAGCTTTGATGTCCTTGCTAGGGTCGAGTTTCTCGACCCTGTGGAATGCCGATAAGGCGGCTTCGGCGAAGAGTTCGCGGGCGTAGATCCCTTCCCGCCGGCCGAATTTCGAGAGGCCGGCTGATATTATGGTGGCTAGGGGTTTCCCGCGCAATTAGACCTGATAGTCTAGGGCGAGGTCTTGGTAAAATGACTTTCAGGCAGAACGCGCAGATTTGTTCTCCTAACCGGATCGTTAACCAGCCTTAGGCAAGAAGAATCGAATTCCTCGCTTGAAAGTGTGAAGGAGATTTTTTGTTCAGGCATGCCCCCCAGGAGGTCGAGAAAAAGACAAAAGAAAATAATAGTTAACGAAAAAGAAAAGATAGTGGAAACTGGACACGATAGATCTGGAGTTAAAACGAGGCAAAAGGATTATTTTGGATGGTTCTTACTTGACAGAGGTCAGATCGAGGGGATGGAGATAGGCGGCTGAGTCGGACTGGTTTTCAGAGTCTTCGAAACTGCGGCGGACGAATAAAAAGTTCGAAACCCTAACAAATTCACCGGAAAAATACAGATTTATATATCTCCAGAGCCTAACTGACTATCAAGGCTGGGATGATGGTTGTTCACACAAGTCGAAGCCGAATACGCCGTCAACCAGGCCAAGATTGACATCGAGACGCGAACCGCGCGACAGCTACCAACCCTCTTAACCAACTTCTCCGGATCACTCGCCCTCTACGAAGAGGCAAAGAAGCACCTACCAGCAGGCGCCTCTTCCAACGTCAGGGTCTACGCCCATGACCCCTTCCCAATCAGCTTCCAGAAAGGCCAAGGATCAAAGGTCTGGGACGTCGACAACAACCAGTACGTCGACCTCCTGTCAAGCTATGGAGCGGTCGTCCTTGGACACGCTCACCCGTCAATCCTCAACGCCCTCAACGCGCAGATACGAAACGGGACAATGCTCGGAACAACCACCGAACTCGAGGTCGAGGTCGCGAAGAAGATACAGTCAGCAGTCCCATGCGCCGAGATGGTCAGCTTTGCCAACACTGGAACAGAGGCTACGATGGAGGCTATTCGCATCGCCCGAGCGTTTACTGGTCGTGACAAGATTGTCAAATTCGAAGGCCATTACCACGGACACCACGACTACGTACTCTTCAGCGTCGAGTCACCCTCAGCCGTAGCAGGCCTCGAACAGGCACCCACAAAACTGCCTTACTATCCTGGAATCCCTGACGGAATATCCCGGAGCGTAGTCGTCGCACCCTGGAATGATCCTGTGTCTCTCGAACGGGTCTTGAAACGGAACGCGAGCGACCTTGCCGCTATAATCACAGAGCCAGTGATGGGCAGCGCAGGAGTCATACCACCGAAAGACGACTACTTGAAATCTGTCAAAGAACTCGCAGAGAAATATGATGCTCTCTTGATCTTCGACGAGGTCCTAACCGGTTTCCGAATCGCCCCAGGCGGCGCGCAAGAGTTCTATGGAGTCAAGCCAGACCTCGCATGTTACGCTAAGGCGCTAGGTGGAGGCACACCGATAGCCGCAGTCGCAGGTCGACGCGACGTGATGGGAATGATCGGACCCGGCAAGATAGGCTACGGGGGCACGTACAATGGAAATTCGATGTGCCTTGCTGCCGCAAATGCTACACTCGACGAACTGTTCAGAGATGACGCGGCCGCGATCAGACACATGCACCTCGCTGGCGCAGAAATCATGGAAGGACTCAGAGAACTATTGTCGCGTTACGATCACGACGGTATTGTTCAGGGAATGGGTCCAATGTTCCAACTCTACTTCACTAGCGCGCGGAAAATCCAGAACTACCGCCATACGTTGCAGAGTGATTTCGAAAAGTTCCGTAGATTCCGAAATCTAATGCTCCGACGTGGAGTCTACTTCCATCCTGACGGGACAGAGAGAATGATGATTAGTGCCGCCCATGATGACAGTGACGTCGAGTCGATCTTGAGCGCAGCTGAGGACAGCCTCAGAGAGCTCAAGAAGCCAAACTAGGCCTTCTGTCTCTTACCTGATTTTTCGACATTCAGATAGAAGCGACCCCGGAGACTCTTTACTAGTTTTCCGACAAATGATAGAACAACCGATAAGAACCCACAGATGAACGAGATCGATCTGGAAAACCTGGCCGGAATGTCCTACACTAGACTCCAACACCGCGAACTCTCCGTACTGGTAGGAGTACTGGTCGGTATCCTCCTCGATGTCTTCGCAACCACAACCGACAGTGTGACAAGTTTCTCTTTGACCGACCTTGTCATCTTCGTTACCATTCCCGCACTGTCTGGCGCCCTTGCAGGCTTCGCCGATCCAGATCACGCTATTGGAAATGGAATAATGGTCGGAGTAGTCGCCGGCCTCGTCTACGTTGTAATTAGCGCTCTAAAGCTGCCGATTAATGTTGGAGGCGACACTGTACTCTTTCTCGCCCTAGCAGTCCCAGTCTGGGGATTCCTAGGCGGTACAGGCTCGAGGTTCGCCCATCGAACTCTCACTACGACTCAGGAAGAGACTCTACAAGTAGCGCTGAGAACCTGCCCAAACTGTAAAACGGTAAATCCGCCTGATGCGCTCTTCTGTAAGAACTGCGGGACTAAGCTGCCTCGGAATTCCAAAGCTTCAGGATAACCGCTTCATCCTAGACCCCACCGAGTCTGCCTTAGACTCACGAAGGAGTCCGGCATCCGATGCCGATATCTTTCGGTATCCTACAGCGAAAATAAGCCAAAGAACGCTCCCGACTCCTTCATGGAGGGTTCGGCTCAGCCGGTTCTGGGCTAAGATGGTTCCTTGTACATGTAATTGTCAATTTGACTCCCGCGTGTACGTTACTCTTTTTAAGGAATAAAGTCTAATCCCAGCTACCCTATTTATGCAAAAAGGTAGGTCGAGCCGCCAAAATTGTCCAGGATAGACGAGAACCTACATCGCATACTGAAGGACCATGGTCTAACAGAGTACGAGATCAAGACCTACCTCAAACTAATCTTCGACGGACCCGCAACACCCTACGAGATTAGCGAGAGCGTCAAGATTCCCTACGCCCGTGTCTACGGAACCCTCGAAGGACTAGAGAAACGAAAATGGATCAGAGCAAGACCGGGACGCCCAGTCATCTACGAATCGAACCCGCCTAGATCAGTTGCTGAGCTGGAGCTTGAACAGAAGCAGTCCGAGATGGAGGCATTCACCAATCTCATGCGCAAAGACTTGCAGGCGATCTACGAACGTCGAGAGGTTGTGAAACATATCAGCCTCTGGGTCATCCATGGAGGAGACAAGATAGCCGACAAACAGAACGAACTCATCGCCACCGCTAAGACCCGGGCTTATCTTCAACTTGCGACACTCATCCCGCAGGACGTTGAAGATCTACGAGCACCGATCAAGGCCGCTAGGGAGAGAGGCGTGGCCGTAAAGATAGTGTCCTTCTTGAATCCACGATTCGTCGATCAGAAAAGTCTGTCAGCGCTTTCTGAAGACGCCGAGGTTGCTATCATCCAAGAGCCGAGCGAAGAATCGCCTCGTCCCATGAACGTCTGCTCTGTTGATGGGAGAGACTCGATTGTGACGTATCTCTGGAACCTTGACATGCCTGCAGAAGGAGGCTCGCGAATCGCGTTCAGATTATCCGATGAAGAATACGCGGGGGTTATGGAGAGATACTTCGAGTACTACTGGCTGAAAGCCCGTAGAATCTAGGTACCCGCCCTCTTCGATACAGTCCGAGCCGACTGAAACTTCAGGTCGGGTTGTCTAGAATTATGGTTATGAATTACTGAGTGGGTTGAGGCCTCTGTTGGCCCGGAGGCGCTTGGGCACCGGGTTGCCTCGAGTCGAGCTGAGCCATTATCATCATGAGCTTCTTCGACTCGTCTAGCTTGCGGATCATGTTCTGCAGCTCGCCTCTGTAGTAGTCTTTCTGCTGGCTGTAGTCTTGGTCGTTCATGTCGCCTGACTGATACCTTCCTTGTAATGACAAGTATCCTGACAGTGTGGTTCCGCCTAGTTGTTCTTTCAATTGGCCGAGACTCTTGTTTACCAAGTCATTCAGCTGGGCAGCACGCTCGTTCAGCGCTCTGCTCACCTTGGAAATCTCTTCCTTGATCATCGCGGTCCGTTGTCTGAAGCTGTTCAGCTCAACGACCACTTTCTCGATTCCTATCTCGCTCACGTTATTGCACCGGATTGAATGTGACATTGAACGATAGAGCACCAGTTATGCAAGTCGTAACCCCTGCTCCTGAATATGGGTGACCCATCAATAGCCGGATTGACCTACAGCCTAACCTTCTAGTAAGACCCCGTCATTTGTCGATTCCCGATTGCCTTGTACGTCTTCGAGAAAGCCACTGATCTGACTCATCACTTGAGCAACGGCATGCCCACCTATCCAAGCGATCCCACGCCGTCGTTCGAAAAATACTCAACTCTACAGAAGAACGGAGTCAATCTGACCAAGATCATAATGGGTTCACACACGGGCACCCATCTCGACGCCCCCAGACACTTCATCACAGACGGGATAGGCATAGACCGGATTCCACCGGACAAGCTCATAGGCGAAGCGTACGTGGCTGACCTGTCTAAGAAACCGATCGGTAGCGGAATTACGTCGAAGGATCTTAGGCGCGAAATAGAAGAGAAAGTTGTGAAGGACGATATTGTCGTCGTCTATACTAGTTGCAGCGAGCGCTGGGGCGAGGAGTCGGTCAACCGCGACTACACGTATCTCACTCGAGACGCGGCCAACTATCTTGTCTCGAAGAGGATCCGAGCGGTTGGAATCGACTTTCTCAGCGTCGAGAAATTCAAGGCAGCAGAACCTGTGGTGCACAAGACACTCCTGGGCAACGGGATTTTCATCATTGAGTCTCTAAGCAGCGCGTTGAGCCAATTCCTTGGCAAGAGAATTCTCATGATATGCATGCCCATCAAGTTGCGAGATGGGGACGGAGCACCCGCCAGAGTAGTAGCCGTACCCATTCGCGAAGACTGAACATCTCTCACAAAATCTTCCTTCTAGTACTCTTAAAACACGTCTCAACCGAAAGGGATTGACCCTTGACCATGAAAAGGCTCGAAGGCATCATAGCACCAATGGCCACAGCACTGACTCACGACGAGAAGATCGACGTGAAGACTACCCAGACTCTGGTGGACTTTCTGATTGATGGAGGGATTGACGGACTGTTCCCTTTGGGGACGAGCGGCGAGTTTGCGCTCCTTAATCGCGAGGAGAGGAAGACGGTTGTGGAAACGGTGGTTGATCAGACGAACGGTCGGGTTCCAGTCCTTGCGGGCGTCTCAGATCCCAGTCTAGAGAATGTTTTCGTTTTCGCGAAGGACGCCGAAGATGTTGGCGCGGACGCTATCGTTGCGACTCCTCCGTACTATTACACGACTAGTGAGGATGGGCTCTTCAGCCATTACGAAACCATTGCCCGGAAGAGCGGACTGCCACTTATCGTGTATAATATTCCCGAGTGGACCCATCTCTTCGTTCCCCCGAACGTGATTCAACGATTGGCTGAGAAACGATTGATCGTCGGGATGAAGTACACCGAATACAATCTTCTCAACCTTCTCAGGTTCCTGAAAATCGCCGGAGATCGAATCGCAATTTTCGCCGGATCTGACGCGATGACTTTCACGAACTTGGAATTTGGTGGAAGCGGTGGTGTGATCGGAGTCGCCAATGTGGCTCCCATGCTAGCGAGCTCGGTGTTTGACAAGTTCAAGCATGGAAACCTCGAAGCTGCACGTCAGGCTCAGTCCATGCTCCTTCCTATTATCGAGGCGATAAGCGTTGGAAGATTTCCCGCAGGATTGAAAGAGGCGATGAGAATGGTCGGGATGCCAGTAGGTGGAGTCAAGCGCCCGCTCCAGGGTCTTACGGGAGATGAGCGAAAGAGCGTTGCGGGTTTTCTTAAGGAGACAGGATTACTGAAAGCGGGAGTTTGAGAAACTTGCCGAAGCCAAGAGCCGTCCAAGGATCAGTGAAGCACTACCGGATGCTTATCGAGAGCGAATGGGTTGATTCCAACAGGGAGGAGACCATTGACGTGGTCAACCCCGCGACTGAGAAATTGATTGCTTCTGTCCCCAAAGCGAGTCGTGAACAGGCGAAAGCCGCGCTGGAAGCGGCCGAGGATGCTCAGCCGACGTGGGAAGATCTCGCGCCACTCGAACGTGCGTTGTTCCTCTTCAAGACTGCGCAACTGATTCGAAGAGACAAAGAAAGGTTGGCCAGACTGTTGACGTCTGAGCAGGGGAAGCCCTTGTTCGAGGCTCGAGGCGAGATTGACGGCGCGGCTTCGAATTTCGAATATTACGCTGAATTTGCGCGTAGGATCGAGGGAGATGTTCTTCCTAGCGATAATCCTCGGCAGACGGTCATGATTCTAAGACTCCCGATAGGGGTGGTCGCGTCGATCACCCCATGGAACTTTCCCTCTGCGACGGTCGCTAGGAAGCTTGCTCCCGCACTGATTACCGGGAATACTGTTGTGACGAAGCCGTCGAGCAACACGCCTCTCAGCACGATCGCGATGGTTGAGCTGATGGAGGAGGCTGGTTTTCCGAAGGGAGTTGTGAATGTTGTTACTGGGAGCGGATCAGAGGTTGGTGATGAGCTTGTGACGAACAAGATTACGCGCCTAGTTACGATGACTGGGAGTACTGATGCCGGGCGTACGATTATGGAACATGCCTCGAACCATCTTCCAAAGCTGATCTTGGAGCTGGGCGGGAAAGCGCCGTTCATTGTCTGGCACGACGCCGACATTCCCTGGGCGTTGAAGTGCGCGATATGGGCACGGTTCTGGAACTGCGGGCAGACCTGCATCTGCTCGGAGAGAATGTATGTCGACGAGAAGATCAAGGACAAGTTTGTTCCCGCGTTCGTTCGCATGGCTAAAGATCTCCGGCTAGGAAACCCCTTGGAACCCGACACAGATCTTGGACCGATGGTCAGCAAAGAAGAAAGAGAGACCAGCATGAGTTTTGTCGAGAAGGCGAAGAAAGACGGAGACAAGATCATCATCGGTGGTGAGAAACCTTCTGCCCCCTCGAAAGGATGGTTCTTCGAACCAACCGTCATAGAGGATGTGAAACAGAAATCCTCACTTGTCCAGGACGAAATCTTTGGACCAGTCGTACCCATACTCGAAGTGGACAGCTTCGACAAGGCAATCGACTATGCCAACGACTCGAAGTATGGCCTCGCCTCCTACATCTTCACGAAAGACAGCACGCGAGTCCTAAAGGCCATGAACCGAATCAAGTTCGGCGAGTCCTACATCAATCAGGCTGGACCGGAACAGCTCCAAGGAGCCCACACGGGCTTCAGGCAGTCCGGACTTGGCGCAGAAGGCTCAAGATACGGATTAGAGTGCTATACCCAACTGAAAACTTGTTACGTCGACTGGAACGACAAACCTAGCTTGTCGTATCTCTTCCCATACAACTCGAAGTAGACGTTGAAACTTATCTGCGGGCTGCAAGAATCGTGATGTCGTTCACATTCGTTCCCGTTGGACCTGTTATCACCAGATCTTTGAGTTTTGAAAAGTAATGATATGAATCATTGTTTCTGAGATATTGTTCGGGATACATTCCAAGCTTTAGTCCGCGCATTACTGTTGTTCCATCGGCGAGGGCGCCAGCTGCATTAGTCTGACCCTCGATCCCATCTGTCGCGAACGAGCCGACGACAACGCCATCTGAACCGTTAATTTTCGTAGCTGCGGCGAGAACGAGCTCCTGATTCCTACCACCCTTACCTTTTCCTCGAACCGTCACGGTTGTCTCTCCTCCAGCGACCAACGCCCACGGCGGTGTGAAAGGTAGCGCGTTGTCCCGAATGTCTCTTGCAATTGCTCCAAAGACTCGGCCAGCTTTTCTAGCTTCGCCGGTGATTTGGATCGAGAGAGTCTGGGTCCTGTAGCCTGCTTTGGTCATAGCTTCAGCCGCGGCCAGACAGGATTCACGATTGTTCCCAACAATTAGGTTGCGTACTTGCCGGAAGGCTTTGTCTCTCCCTTTTGGAGTATCAGGTATCGATCCGGCGAGGCCGTCAGTGATGACCTTGCGGGCTCTGTTTGGGATCCGTTGCCAGAGATGATATTTCTGAAGAACTTGTTTGGCATCGTAATACGTCGTTGGATCTGGAGCAGTTGGACCTGAAGCTATGGCATCTATTCTATCTCCAACAACATCTGAAATTATTAGACTCAATACAGTAGCTGGATACAGTCTTGCGGCGAGTCTGCCTCCCTTGACCTGGGATAGGTGCTTTCGTACTGTGTTGATCTCCTCTATGTTTGCGCCGGACTTTAGCAGTAATGCAGTGACTCGGGCCTCGTCTTTCAGGCTCATTCCTTGAGCCGGCAGGGGCATCAGAGCAGAGGCACCGCCGGAGAGCAGGACAATGACCATATCGTCTCGAGAAACATTCCCTACCAGGTCCAGCATTGCGAGGACGCCGGCCATGCCCTTTCGGGCGGGAATCGGGTGGGTCGCGGCGTGATATTTTATTCGACGACCTTGAGGTCTCGGCCGCAGATAATCTGGAATTATTACCAGTCCTCTTGTGATCCAATCTCCGACTAGCTTCTCAACCTCCTCAGCCATGTATCCTGAAGCTTTGCCTCCACCTATGACAAAGATCCTTCGAAAGTCTTTCAGCGGAAACCGAAGCTTGTCAGCACGGAGTGTTTGTCCGTCGAGTCTCAAGTGTTTTCTTATGATTCTCGCAGGGTCAGCGGCTGCGAGAGCTTCGTCCATAGCCACAAGAACATCACGATGTAGCTTGTCCAGTCCGCGTCGGCGATTAGTCCGGGCGCGGACCCTGATCATCTCTCCAGGCTAATCCTTCCAGGTATCTTTGACGACCCAGACAGGCTCATCAGGGTTGAAGTATTCCTGTCCCTCAGCCCGATGCTCTTCCAGGACCTTCTCGTCCACTTCTACTCCTATGCCTGGCCGCGTCGGTACCTTCGTCTGACCATTCTCAACTTTTGATTGATCTTTCACAAGTTGTCTCTTCCAGGCGGGGAAGCAATCGTAGAATGACTCTTGGATGAGGAAGTTGGGAAGGGCAGCGTCGAGCTGTATTGTCACTGCGTTCTGGACTGGTCCAAACGCATTGTGAAAAGCAATCTCTACGCCATACGCCTCAGCCATAGCAGCAACCTTACGAGCTATCGTGACTCCTCCAATGTTTGTCACGTCAATTTGCAGATAGTCTGTCAGATTGTTGGCAAGGACGAAGGCGGCTTGTTCCTTGGTGAGGATCCTCTCCCCTAGAGCAACTCTAACATCGGTTGCTTCTCTGTATTTTCGAAGTCCTTCGAAGTTATCAGGATGGACTGGTTCCTCCATGAATAACGGGTCTAAATCGCGAAGCTTCTTGGCGATTGCAATGGCCGCGTTGGGGTCGAACCTTCCGTGGTGCTCTATGAGAAGCTGGACCTTGCTGTCCGTGGCTTCCTTGACGGCTTTCACCCGCGCGCGGGCCATCTCCAATCCCTCCGCATCAATTGAGTCGTAGTGAGTCCCAAATGGATCAAACTTCAGAGCAGTGTAGCCCATCGCTACGAATTTCTTGGCTCGCACGCCAAACTGTTCAGGTGTGACACATTTGTCGTACCAGCCATTTGCGTAGACCCTGACGCTGTTCCTGAAAATGCCTCCGACAAGCTGGTGGATCGGTGCGCCGAAGTGCTTCCCGGCGATGTCCCAACAGGCGATGTCGAACGCGCTGAGGGCTGTTGTGGATTCGAAGGAGACTGGGAGGTAGAAGTCATGTTTGTGCCATTCGTGAATGTTCCTCTCCATGTCCAATGGATCCTTTCCTTTGTACACTCGGGCAACCTCGTGCAGAGACTGGATCACTGGTTGGACCCGCAGCGTGGGGACTGCTTCTCCATACCCGATAGTGCCGTCGGAGGTAGTGAGTTTTAGAAGAAGGGAATTTCCAGCCCATGTGGCACTTCCTTGCGATGAGGACTTGCCGAGCTGGTAGACTTCAAAGTCGGTAATTTTCAACTTGAGCCTCCAATGTTTCGCGCCCGACCTTTTGACATTTCAGTATTCGCCCCGACTCATGAGACCTCGAGGATTTCGCCAAACAAGTAACCTATCGTCCAATTGATCCTGACCTAATCCTGACCAGCGCCTATTAGCACGGAACCCATCGAGTTTCCTGCAAGTCTTATTGCTATTGTTTCAGGAAGCTCATTTGGATACGGCAGGGGTGTTGGAGTTGGCTAGAGTTCTCTCTCCATCCGAAACCTCCTGGCGACGTCTTCTATGGTATGTTTTGGCGGGATCCCGGGGCGGACCGAACCGGGGGAGGATCGTCAATCTTCTACGCGAGGGTCCTAAAAACGTGAACCAACTCGCAGACGCTCTCGACGTTCATTATCGCGTAGCTGAACACCACATCCGCGCTCTCGAAAAAAATCATCTGGTCTCACCATCAGGCGAGAGGTATGGACGGCTGTACTTTCTATCTCAAGAGATGGAGGCACATCTTCCGATCTTCGACGAGATCTGGGGCAAGATCAAACCGAGAGAGCAGGAGGTGAAAAAGTAATGGTATCACTAATGGACGCCAGTCTCTACACGGCAGCGATCAGCGCGGCACTCCTGATGGGACTCATCATTACTTACGCAAAAGTCTACCGAGATACTCGTGCCCAGTTCAGCCTAGGTCTGACGATCTTCGCAACGATCCTTTTTGCGCAGAACATACTCGCGGTCTACTCATTTGTAACCATGTCGCCATTCATCGGGGACCCATTCCTGCCATACCTACTAGGAATCAACATCGCTCAAGTCTTGGGAATACTCATCCTTTTCCGTACGACCCTTCGCTAGAACAGGATCGAATCTAGACCAGACGTCCACCACATCTCGCCAATCGCTCAAATAGATTTCCACCGGTCAACGCAGTACTAACTCAGAACACGGAGGTGGAATACAAAATGAAAAAGCAGAATTTCATCGCTATCCTCGGACTCTTCGCACTATTCATCGTAGCATTCTCAAGCGGCAGAGTAATCGCACCAGCTAACGCGCAAGGAGTTGTCGGAAGCGTCTACATCATGTCAAACTCGGCCAGTGGCAACCAAGTCATCGCATACAGCCGAGCACCAGACGGCACACTAACCTGGCGAGCAAACTACGCCACCAACGGTCTCGGAATCACCGGTCTAACTGGAAGCAACCAGGGAGGCCTAGTCCTCAGCGAGAACGGTCAGTGGCTAATAGTAGTGAATGCAGGTAGCAACGACATTTCCATATTCAGCGTCAACCACAAGGGTTTGACCTTTACCGACAAGACTAACTCACAAGGAACAATGCCTATCAGCGTTACAGTTCGCGGCGACCTCGTCTATGTACTCAACACCGGCGGAGTTGAAAGCATCGGCAACATCGCAGGTTTCAACCTCAACGACGGCAAGCTCTCTCCAATATCCGGCTCTGTACACCCTCTAAGTGGGATGACAGCGCCCGCGCAGATATCCTTCAACCCCAAAGGTAAGGTCCTCATTGTAACTGAGAAGAGCACCAGCAAGATCGACACATTCCTCGTCAACGATGCAGGCGTAGCCTCAGCTCCCAATGTTCAAGCTTCGAGCGGCGGTACACCATTCGGATTCGACTTCGCCGCTAGCGGCACACTCATTGTCAGCGAAGCCGCAGGCGGACCCCTGGGAACCAGCGCAGTCTCATCTTACAGCATTTCTGACACAGGCAGTCTCACAACAACAAGCGCCTCTGTCCCTGACACTCAGCTAGCAGCATGTTGGCTCGTAGTAACCGGAAACGGCCAATTCGCCTACACATCCAACGCCCACAGTACCACCATCTCGTCCTATACCATTACTGGCAATGGCAGCATCTCGTTACTCAACTCCAAGGCAGCAACCGTAGGCGGTACAGATCTCGATATGGCACTGACCAGAAACAGCAGGTTCCTCTACGTCTTCGACAACGGAGACCACGCTATCGTCGCATACCAAGTGCATGCAGACGGAAGCCTCACTTGGCTACAGACGACCGGTGGAATCCCAGCAGGAGCGGACGGACTAGCATCGAACTAAACCAGGACCTGTCCATTCAGGTCCGAACCCCTCCTTTTCTTATCTCGATGACCTACATTCGTTACCGATCATCGTCTTTCCTCGCTCCAACGAGGACCGAAATACGGTTCCTCCCCAGCCCTTTTCTTTGGAAACAGAAAATCTGACAATTGCTGAACGCTCCGAAACTCATAGTCAGGATGCTCCGTCGTAGGGTCCCCACGGTTCTCGGGACTCCACAACGCCGCCCCGGTCAAGACCCCAGCTTGTCTCCCCGCAGCCATGTCAGCAGGTGAATCCCCAACGTACATCGACTTTTTCGCATGGGCTCTGATTCGGCTCAGCGCCAGAAGAATACCCTCGGGGTCTGGTTTGCTCTTCTGGATGTCATCAGCGGTGATGCGCACTTCGAAGAATTCAGATAGTTTGAAAGGGTTGAGAGTGTATTCCATCATTTTCTTCTCCACGCCCGTGAAAAGAGCCAATTGCAGTCCAGAGACTTTGATCTTGCGTAACAGTTCTGTGATACCGGGAAATACGAGTCCGCGGCTGGAGACGTGAGATCGATAACATTCGTAGTAGTCTGACACTGCTCGATTCTGAACATCTTCGGATAGGCTTCTAGTCATATCAGTGATGATAGTATGTGCTGGGGGTCCAAACTTGGAGACTACGTCTTCAAGGGTCAATGAGGTCCCGAGATATTTGCGAGAGATCTCATTCTCGCAGTGAAAGATCACGGGGAGACTACTGACTAGGGTTCCGTCCATGTCAAAGATGATAGCTTTGGGCCGGCTTTTGTCTCTGCCGGGCTGAGCTTGGTTCAATTTTCAACAAAAGTCGGGCGCGGGTGAGATATAGCCACTTAGGAATCCTTGAGTTTGGCTGCGGAATCGGCGGTTCAGTGTTTATGAAACACAGGCAGATCTTTAACGTAGAAGTAGTCATCAATTTTGAGTAGAAGGGAGGCGACTTCGAAAGTTCTCCGGATAGTAGCCTTGTTTATGACCGCAAGCTCAACGATGTTTTCTTTGAGCATGTCACTGGATCCCTGTTCTCCGACGCCCATTGATTTCATGTTGTTTACGTGATCTCTTCGCAGTTGTAACATTGTGTCGATCGGGTCTAGTCCAAAGTTTGTTGAGAGCCACTTCGGTATCGTCTCGAGAGCATCAGCGAATGCGCTTACTGCGAGTTGTTGTCTGCCAGCAAACATTAATGCGAACCTTCGTAGTTGTAGGGCTAACTCGACGAATATCGCACCTCCTCCTGGTATGACTTTGGGCATGGAGCGTGCATGCTTGAGAACTAGGAGAGCGTTTCTCACCGTCTTCTCAAGTTCGTTCACCAGTTCAGGGGAACTCCCCCGTAGTAGAAGGGTGGCAGTACCTTCGCAGTGCAGGATAACCACGTCCTCTGGTGGTATCTTGTCGATCTCGAGTTTTTCGGCGGTGCCGATGTCTTCTGCACTGATGTCGTTAATGTCTGCGACTATAGTGGCGCCTGTCGCCTCCGCGACCTCGTCTATATCCCTCTGTTCTACCATTTGCACTGCGAATATTCCTTCGCGGCTGAGCTTGTCCGAAATCTGATCTGTCAGTTTCGCTCTGGAGATCAAGACATTGGCTCCCGCCGTCTTCACTTTTTCGACTAGACGTGTCCGTAGTCGGTTCTCCTCTGTAATGAACCTCCGGAGCTGGTTTCCGGACGCGATGTTTACCGTCATTGAGAGGGGCCCCTGTTTCTTATCAATTAGTTCTAGAGGTTTGATCTCCATATTGTAAACAACGGCGACCCTTGGTGCCGTGATTTCGTCAGGCATCGATGGATGTGCCTTTCCCTTCTTGATGATGACCCCGCGTACCAGTTTGGAATCGTCAACAACTCCTCCAACTTTCCTTTCTATCTTAATCCTAGAAATGTCTACCTTGCCAGCCTGGTCTACTAGGTTGAGAGCCTGAGACAGTTCGCTCCGAAGTCTATTGCTCAGTAGGCCTCTTCCACAATCAACAAGCTCCATGATGTTCTCCTCTAGATCCATACCCGGATCCTCGGCCGCGTCATCGATAATTGCAAGACACCTCTTGACTGAGTCCTTGTATCCGTCAAGAATGGCTACAGGATGGACGCCCATTTCTATCAGTCTATCGGCCTCTGTAAGCAGCGCCGATATGAGAACTAGGAGCGTTGAGACTCCGTCGCCGGCCTCTTCACGGTGGACCTTCGCTGCCTCTACCAGTGTCTTGATTGCTGGATACTGAACCCCGAGCTCGTTTACAATTTCCACTGCGTCCTTTGTGACCTTCGTTACGAGTTCAGGACCCAAATGGTACGTCACCAGCTTGTATGCGCCGGTTGGACCTAATGAGGTGGCGAGCTTTGATGCTGCGAGAGATGCTAGTTGGAGATTATGCTTCCAAGCTTCTCTGCCTTGTAGCCTTATGCGGTCTTTCGAGAAGATTGGGTATCGTACAGGCTGTACTTGTTGGGTCACTAGCTAGCCGCCAAAGCCTGGCCCGTGATGTCGTCTCGTCATTGCCTCGTTGATTTTTTTCACGCGATCCATCCAGCCAAGGCCGATGTAGAGCTCCGTCTTAAGTCGGAGCGGGACGACCGGCAGCTTCTCGGATCCCACGTATACATACTCTGGTGAATAATCGAGTGGGTCGCCCCACTCCCAGTCCCCTACCCTGATCTGTAGCCCGCCGTAAACATCGAGTCTCTGCCCGTCTATCTGGAATCTAGCTTCGTAGCTTTTGATTTGAACCGGGTAGGGTTTCAGGTCAATGTTGGCTTCCCTCTCCAATTTCCTTTCGACCATTCCAGGAGTCTGGACCAAATTCTCCGCGAGTTTCCTACTGATCTCTTCGCACCCCTCAGCTGTTGTGAGAATTGAGAGATGGTCCGCGGAAACGTTGACGCCTGAAACCAGTTCCCCAGCATCACCTGACATAGCCCACTTGGGCTTACATTCCCTCAGCAATTCAGCAAGCTTTAGAGTAGCGTTCAGTAGAGGTTCGCTGAGGACCACAAACTCCTCGGGTCCTGGAACCCGGCTCTCTACAAAGGGAGCAACAATCGACCGGACCTTACGCGGGATTTTCAATGCGGGCAATTACGGTGACTCAGATCATGTTCGAGGGTGATCTTTCTAAGGTGTCAGCAGGCCTGGAGACATCAGATACTGCTTGATACCTTCCGCAGCACGCCATGATTGCGGTCCTGCGACGTGTGTCCCCGATGGAACGGTGTCTCCAGCCGTATTTGTGATCTCGCCCGCGGCAAAATAATTCGTCCCGATTGTGCTCGGGGATCCTACCAGCCAATGCTGATTCCAGCTGTTGAACACTGAACTTGCGGGGTCCTTCCCGATGCGACAACCACCGCGAAGGTGGTGACCCCACCAGTCATTATGAACTTTGGGTGGCGTCGTGGCAACTTTGACATTCGAAGCACCCATCTTTGTAAGAATCGCGGCCACAACGGTTGCCAGATATGTTGCTCCGTTGTACATGTTGTCGGTCCAATCGTACGTGAGCCGACTGAGAGGGTCTCCGTAAATGTCAGTGTAGTGGGGATCTAGATCAACGTAGTGGTCATACGTAGGTATGTCCGGCGCGAATGGGGTTGCACCCACGCCTGTAGTCGTCGGAAGGTACCTGTCCTTCTGTTTCGCCTTGAAAGTGCCTCCCACACCTGTGTTTGAGGGGCTTACTCCCCCGGCTAGGGTTATGTTGCCTGGTCCCCCGCCTGCGTATCCGCCAAGGCCGATCTGGGCTCCCCCGATGAAATTTAGGTTCGTGTGATCGAAGTTGTCGTCCATCAGGTCGTAAATGTCTACGCTACCCCCGCTAGCGTTTCCGGCAGAGTACGAGTTGGCTCCAAGATTGAGCGTGCCAGTAACTGAAGTTCCGGTGTAAGGCGCGTATCCATTTGTCAATCCTCGTCCAACAGATCCGGAGCCCGATTGTGGCGGGCCGGAGTTGAAAACGTAGGGAACTCCAACACCTGATAGGAGCATGATTCGTATCATATTGTATCCCCACATTCCGTTGAAGAAAACAGTGCCTGGTTGAATGTGCACATTTCCCTGTGCATCATAATAATGCGCCTCTGTGACTGTGTGACTAGTGGCGTCCCATACCAAACGGAAGATGTAGGCATTTGTTACCAACTTGAAGTTCCCGGTCGCCATCGCAGCTGGGATGGTTCGGTAGGCCGCGTTGGCTTTTGCACCGGTCTCGCAAGCGTAGTTGCAGTTCCCACCGCAGTATCCATCGTAGACGCATGGGTTGACCGGAACGCCGTACGGAACGTTTGTGTAGGGCTGGGACGCGAGCGAGCTCACATGTGGGAACGGATGGTATGAGGTGAATTTCGCGCCTTGAGGTGGAGGAGTCGCGAGACAAGCGGATTGGAATTGCTGCGCTACTTGCGTAAGGGGATGTGGCGGCATCGGATATTTTGAGCCATAACTCGAGTCCATCCATGGATAATTTAGGTCGCTGGAAGTGTCATTGGGACTCCCATTGTTTGTCCCGCAGAGACCATAGACAAGCTCCCACTTATGGTAGTACGGCTCGTAACCAGCGTAGTCTAAAGGCCAATCTTGAAGATCATTGTTAGATTGTATGTTGGTCAGCTTTCCTGGATAATTGGTGTCTGTGAGAGTTTTCTGCTGGTATCCCCAGGGTCCTTGGCGCCCCATAGTTCCCCCGTAGTGCTGGGCTGCTCCCCCAACACCGTGTCCTAGAGCGTGGTATTGAATGGGCATCGTGTACCTTCGTACGGGGAGCGCGAATTGCGTAGGACTGTTCCTTATTGTTGTGGACTGCACCGGAAGAGGGCTGTCATATTTTCGTCCTAGTCCTACTCCCCACTCGTCGTACTTGGTCGTGGAAAAGTCGCTGACGTAGTCCCACCACGGACCCTTTGTTATTGCTACTACCTGGTAGTTGTGAGAGTCGCGAGCCACTTCAGCGGCGACTAGCCCACTCATGAAACCCGCCCCCAAGCAGACTAGGTCTTTGTGGGGTTCCATGATAACGCTGGACATGCTTAGGCTCCTCCATTCGCGGCCTGTTGGTACTGGGCAAGGCTTGCGGGCTTCAAGCGTGTGGGGGTAGTGGCAATCATTAGGTCCTTCTGGCTTAGACCTTCGCCGTAAGCGTTGCCCAAGTTTACGCCGTTGAATCCCATATACTGCCATCCAACCATGTTTTGGTTTCCACCGTACAGCGGGTCCATCGTGAATCCCGCCCACGTCATGAAGCTCAATTCGTAAGCAAAGTCCACTGGGCGGATGATGTTTCCAAAATCATCTGCAAAAGAGGCTGGCTTTCCGGCCCAGAGGTCCAGTAGAAGCGCTAATTGTTTGTCAGCCGACAGCTTCTGGAAGGTCGCTCCATAGGTTGAGCTCTTGGCGTAATTCTGTACTGCCTCTAGACCCGACTTCCAAAACGCTCTGAGATTCAATGGATATTGATAGTTGATTCCTGATCCTACTCTAGGGACAACTGTTCCCGAATATGTCATAGAAGTTGGGGCTGACGGATAGAGAGCCAGGTATGCCTTGCTTGTCGGGATACCCGGTGCGACTATTGGGCTGCTACTGGGGATGGCGAAAGGTCCGTCCATGAACATGTTTGCACTCTGGCCATAATCTCCGGCTAGCTGTCTGTCGATGAAGTAGATTACTCCCGCCTCTTTTGCTCCAGGACCAGAGCTGTCGGATGGGATGATCGTCTCAACTATCGGTTCAAGCAAGGCTTGCTCTTTGACGTTGAGAGTGAGGAACCCCGTGACGGTCTTCAGCTGATTCTGGAGATTGATTAGCTGCGTGTTCGCACTGTTCAGCTGGGTCTGCATAGAGGAGTCCTTGGCGGAGAAGAGAGGAATTTCGACTCCGGAAGCTGCAAGTGCTCCGCCGGCGGCGGCTAATCCGATTTTGAGAAATTCTCGCCTGGTCGTTTTCGACATTAAGGCTCATGTTTTCCCTAACCCACTCATATTTTAGATTAAGCTATGAAGGAGACAGGCTCGTGTCAATCCATTTCCGCCCAGATCTATTTGGACATTGGCGGACTTCTCTTCGCAAAAACTTATCTTCTCATCCCGCAACCAAACCGTAAGTGGTGCGAGTTGGAAGGCACTCCGCCAAAATCAGCGTGGTACAAGAGACCTCTGATCGTTCAGATAGTTGCGCCGATCTTGATAGTTCTGGCAGTAGGCGCAGGAGTAGGCGCCGCCGGATTAGGCGTCTCTCAACTGGTCGGCGGCCCCAACGTCTTCTCAACCACAGCTTCTAGCAGTCCTGCACCAAGTTCAGCAATCGTCACAATTCTGAATGGTACGGGTACGCAACAGTCGCTCAACTTTCAACCTTCAAGCATAACAGTCGCTAAAGGCGGCACCGTCACATGGACGAACAACGATCCAGTTCCGCACACAGTAGCCTCTGTTAGCGTCCCGTATGGAGCGTCAGCCTTTGATTCTGGACAAATGAACTACACCGGCACCTTCAAGGTAACCTTCACAGTTGACGGCACATACAACTACGTTTGTTCCTATCACCCATGGATGCATGGGACAGTGATCGTCACCGGATGATCTAATCCTCTGAATGATCAACGTATTCCCAACTGCGGAAGCCTGCAGCAAGATCAAGGCGCTTAGCCGTTCCATCCGAAATGCACTAAACTCGAAGATATAGTCCTAAACGGAGAGAGGCATTCGCCGAACGGAAAGACTAGCTTCAACTAGTAGCAAACTGATCCTACTCCTGCCCATAACGTTGCGCCGAGTCATTGTTCTAGCAATTGCAATCGTTGTTGTCGTCACGACGGCCATAACTGGATACGTCTATCTCGCCTCACTCTCTCCGTTGAATAGCGGCCCCAGACCTGGAGTCACCCCGATCAGTATTCCGCCAGGGTCCTACATCGAGCCCTCTGGCTTCAACCTAACCCAATTCCAGACAGAATTCGCGACAGGCGCCTATCTATACCCCGTCAACATCACTGTCACAATCGGAGTCGACAATACGATAGAATGGGTAAACAAGGATAACCAGCCGCACACTGCCACTGCAATCGTCGCTCCCCAGGGAGTGTCGTTGTTCAACTCTGGGCTAATCCTTCCAGGAAAAAGCTTCTCCGTCACCTTGACCACTCCCGGAGCTTACAGGTATACGTGTGCGTGGCATAACTGGTTGGCAGGGCAAATAATCGTTAAGTCAGCATAGCTATTCGAAAACGTGCTAAGCCTTGAATGGGAGCAATTCCAGCGTCCAGCATAACGGTGTCTCATGTGAAAAATGCTGCTCCAGGTTGGCCCGGTATCACGCCGCGATGGACTTCCAGCGCCAAAGAAGGGGTCGGAACCTCCGCCAGCTACCAGAGTAAGGTCTGGTTCACTATTTCTCATGGAATCCTCAACGAGGTCTACTACCCTAGAATTGATCAGGCTAACATTCGTGACATGGAATTTCTCGTAGCCGATGGTGACCAATATTTCTCTGAAGAGAAGCGCGACACAAACAGAAGAATCGTACCTCTAGAACAGGGCGTGCCAGGATACAAGCTAGTCAACTCTTGCAAGCGGGGACGTTACAGGATGACGAAGACCGTCATCACCGATCCCGAACATGACGTACTTCTCCAGAAGGTCCACTTCGATGTCGGCAAAGGCAAACTGGAGGATTACGGTGTCTATGCTTTGCTCGCTCCCCACATCGGAAATCGTGGTTATGGAAACAACGGATGGATCGGCAACTACAAGGGCATTCCGATGCTCTTCGCACAGAGAGAAGGAGTATCGCTCGCCCTAGCCTGTTCGACGGGATTCGGAAAGATGAGCTGCGGATATGTAGGTATTAGCGACGGTTGGCAGGACATCAATGCCAACAAAAGGATGACGTGGGAATATTCGAACACTTCTAATGGGAACATTGCTTTGACCGCCGAACTCGACTTGACGACGAACGACGGTGAATGCGTTACGGCTCTCGCTTTTGGACGAACGCCGGATGAGGCGGGACAGCAGGCAAGGAACGCCTTGCTGAAGGATTTCGATAGGGTACAGCAGGCGTTTGTTGATGGCTGGAAAGAGGCTCAATCCCAAACCATGGACCTTGGTAAGATGTACGAGACGGGCTTCGACCTTTACCGCGTCAGCAACACGGTCCTTCGAACGCACGAGGAGAAATCCTACCCGGGCGCGGTGATCGCCAGTCTCTCCATACCCTGGGGATTCTCTAAGGGCGACGATGACTTGGGAGGATATCACTTGATCTGGCCTCGAGATCTTGCACAAGCCGCTGGTGGATTCATCGCTTCTGGAGACACGGAGCATGCGAGAGAAACTCTCCTCTATCTCATGTCTACCCAAGAGGAGGACGGTCACTGGCTGCAGAACATGTGGCTCGACGGATCACCATACTGGGGAGGAATACAGATGGACGAAACAGCGTTCCCGATCCTGGTTGCGGACCAGCTGAAACGTGTAGATGCTCTTTCTGGGTTCGACGCGTGGCCGATGATAAGGCGCGCCGCAGCATATCTTGTCCGAAACGGTCCGGTGACGCAGCAGGATAGATGGGAGGAAGACGGTGGCTATTCTCCTTTTACCCTTGCAGCTGAGATAGCGGGCTTGCTTGCAGCTGCTGATTTTGCCGAGGAAAAGGGCGATTATGGTTTGGCCTCTTATCTTAGGGACACAGCTGACACGTGGAATGAAGCAATCGAGCGTTGGACCTATGTTACTGAAACGAAGCTCGCCAACCGTGTCGGAGTCAATGGGTACTATGTCAGAATCGCGCCCGCGAATCCTTCCGATATCGAACTTCCCACTTCACCATTCGTCTCTCTTCGAAATCGTCCGTTAGGACACGACATAGTTCCGGGCGAACAATTGGTGAGCGTGGACGCTCTCTCCCTCGTCCGCTACGGACTAAGATCAGCCAAGGACCCAAGAATCCTCGACACGGTTAAAGTGATAGATGCGATTCTCCGAAAAGAGACCCGGACAGGCCCGGTCTGGCACCGGTACAACCTGGACGGCTACGGCGAACACGACGATGGTTCCCCATTCGATGGGACCGGTATCGGAAGGGGATGGCCGCTCTTGGCCGGAGAACGAGCCCATTACGAAATAGCCAAGGGAAATTTCGAAGAGGCTGAACGGCTTCTGCACGTGATCGAGGCTCAAGCCAGCCCTGGAGGCCTAATTCCGGAACAGGTCTGGGACGCGGAAGATATTCCTAAGCACGGGCTCCATAATGGCCGTCCCGCAGGCTCGGCTATGCCCCTCGTCTGGGCGCACGCGGAATACATCAAACTTACAAGATCGATCCGCGAACGAAAAGTCTTCGACATGCCACCACAACCCGTTATCCGATATCAAACTAAGAAGACCAGTTCGAATCTTGCTTCATGGAGGTTCAACCAGAAGATTCGGGCAATCCCGCATGGAAGGAATCTTAGAATCGAAGTGCTCGTGCCTGCGACTATTCACTGGAGCAGCGACGGTTGGAAAACCGTAACCGATTCGAAAACTGTTGATACTGGGCTCGGAATCCACTACGCTGACCTAGAAACCACGGGCCTATCGCCAGGCGAGAGCATTGTCTTCACCTTCTTCTGGCCCGAAGCTAACAAGTGGGAAGGAGTAGACTTCCAAGTTACAGTCTCAGTCCACGCGCTAACGACCATTCAGGCTGAATCGTAAGGCTTAGCCATCGTCCCCTAACGCATCTCTACAAGAGTCTCCCGCGCCATGGACCATGTCACCGAACACGAGCTACTGACGCCGTACGACATCTACCTCTTCAAAGAAGGAAAACACCTCAAACTCCACGAAAAACTAGGCTCACATCCAACCCAGCTAGATGGACAAGATGGAACCCACTTTGCGGTCTGGGCACCAAATGCTAAACACGTCTCTGTAATCGGAGACTTCAACCAATGGCGACCCGGCCTCCATCCACTTAGTCTGAGAAAAGACGAGTCTGGGATCTGGGAAGGATTCATCCCTGGCCCCACTAGAGGATCTCTCTACAAGTTTCACGTAGAATCGAAAGCCCATCTTGGGTATTCGATGGACAAGGGCGATCCATTCGCGCTCCACTGGGAAATCCCATCGCGCACCGCGTCGATCGTCTGGGATCTAAAGCATTCTTGGAATGATGAAGAATGGATGAGAACCCGCGAAGACAGGAATTCCCTGACCTCGCCATTCGCCATTTATGAGATGCATCTTGGATCTTGGAAGCGAGTCCCTGAAGACAACAACCGATCACTCACCTACAGAGAGACGGCCCACGAACTGCCCAGCTACCTGGAAGAGATGGGTTTCACTCATGCCGAATTCCTGCCGATAATGGAGCACCCATACTCAAGATCATGGGGATACCAGACGCTCGGGTATTTCGCCCCGACAAGCCGATTTGGCATTCCGGAAGATTTCATGCATCTCGTCGACGAACTTCACAAGAAAGGATTCGGAGTAGTTCTCGACTGGGTCCCCTCACATTTCCCATCAGACGCCTACGGCCTCGCATACTACGACGGCTCCCATCTCTTCGAATACGCTGATCCGAAGAAAGGGTACCATCCCGACTGGAAGAGCTACATCTTCGATTTTGGAAAAGGCGAGGTCCGATCCTTCCTAGCGAGCAGCGCCCTTTTCTGGCTAGACATCTATCATGCTGACGGTCTCAGAGTAGACGCGGTGGCATCAATGATCTATCTCGACTACTCCCGCCAGAAAGGCGAGTGGACACCGAACCAGTACGGTGGACGAGAAAACCTTGAGGCGCTCTCCTTTATTCGCGATCTCAATCAGGCGGTGTACCGTGCACACTCTGACGTACAGGTGATCGCTGAAGAGTCGACGGCTTGGCCGATGGTGTCACGTCCCATCTATCTCGGAGGACTAGGCTTCGGGATGAAATGGAACATGGGCTGGATGCACGACACGCTGGATTACATGACGAAAGACCCGGTCTACCGAAAACACCATCACAACCAATTGACCTTCAGCCTCTGGTACGCCTTCGCCGAAAACTTTGTCCTCCCACTATCACACGATGAAGTTGTCTACGGAAAACGTTCGCTGCTAAACAAGATGCCTGGAGACACCTGGCAGAAGTTCGCCAACCTCAGACTCCTCTACGGCTACATGTACGGACACCCAGGAAAGAAACTGCTCTTCATGGGCGGAGAATTCGGACAATGGGACGAGTGGGACTTTGAGAAGAGCCTTGATTGGCATTTGACGAAAGAACAATCGCACAGACAGCTCCAGCTCTGGATCAAAGACCTCAACACTGTCTATGCTAGAGAGCTTGCTTTGCACCAACTCGACTTTGAGAGACTCGGATTCGAGTGGCTTGACATTCAAGACTGGGAGAAGAGCATCATCAGCTTCTCACGTAGGGGCAGAATCCCAGACCACCCAATCGTAGTCGTCTGCAACTTCACACCTGTATCACGACAGAATTACAGAGTCGGCGTCCCGAAGGGAGGATACTGGAAAGAGATCCTCAACAGCGACGCATCCGAGTACGGTGGAAGTGGACAAGGCAACCTCGGAGGCGTAACGGCTGAGGCCCATCGCTATCATGGAAGAGATCATTCCTTGTCGATCACCCTGCCACCGTTTAGCGCTCTCTTCTTCAGGTCCGAGGCATGAATGAACTAGTCCACTTCTACATCTCGGCTACTTCTGGAATGTTTTAGCAGCCAAGACTCTCGCTACGGCGTATCTGGCTAGAGCCATTTGGCCTGCGTTCGTCCACCGGAATTTCTTCAAGACTCGGTTCTTGCAATTCTCGCGGAGTTTCGAACCTAGATTGCGATTCTGAAGAGCCATTCTTGCAATTGGTTCTATAGGTATTTTTCGAGGAAGTCTCCCTCTCTCTTCCTTTCCCCGTTGGCTGAGTTCGTCGAGCTGCATGATGGTTAGCAGAGAGATAAGAGAATCTGCTAGCTTCGTCGCGTTTTCTGGGGGAACCAGTATTCCTGTTCCTGACTCGCCGTTGGTGGAGATGTCGAGAACTGTTTCAGTAATTCCGCCGACCCTGCTTCCAACGACCGGGTTTCCCGTAATCATAGCTTCGAGGGCACTTATTCCGAAAGGTTCCGATCTCGATGGCATTGCATAGACATCAGCGGCAAGATGCGAGAGGAGATAGACTGATGGATGCTTGCGAAAGATTACCCTGACATTATCGGGATATTTTGCGGCCTTTCCGATAGTTGTGCTCATGGCGCGCGAATCATTTGACGGTAATAGGAAGAGGAGGAACTTAGTTTCTGGGACGACCCTACAGACCGGTGGAATAGCGTCGAGCAATACATCGACCCCTTTCTGAGGACTCAATCTGCCGGTCATCAATACTAAAGGGCCATCACTTCGAAACGTCTCGGCAGATCCATTTTCTCTCTTTGAGGAGTCCTCATGGAATCTAGCCGGATCTTTGGTTTCTGATTCCTTCCCGATTTTGGAAATCCCTTTGGTGAGTAGATACTCTCTAAGGTCCCATCGTTTCGGTTCGCCATCGATCGGATTTGGTTTGATTTCTCCGAAATCTGTAATGAGAGTTGATTCAATCTCTGCTGGGTTCCAGTCGCAACCGTTGTAAATGTGGCCGCTCTTTCCTCTGATTATGTCACCAACATAATTTTGGACATCATTTTTCAGGTAAGTGTGACTGACCGAGGTGACATAGTCGGCCGTGAAGCATCCGAACCTTTCAAGAGAGTTGCGACAGACGTCTCGCCATACCTGACTGTATTTCAAAGTCGAGACTTTCTTCCCGTCAGTTCGTAGGGAATACTGTACGTCTCTGATTCCGCACCAGTCTTCCGAAGCATAGTGCCAAGGTAATGTTACTCCACTCAATAGGTGGACTGTGAAGACGAGAGGAACAACCACTCCTCTCTCCTGAAGGCGTTGTTTTACGAGGACCCCTGCGGGTACCATGTGCCAGTCGTGGGCATGAATCAGGTCCGGCAGCTCTCTTGTTCTGCCCATCGAGATCAAATATTCTGCGTAGCTTCCAAGGGTTCGTGCAAGAAGCGACATTTTTTCGAAGGTATTCTCGTGGTCGTAGATTATCGAGTCGTCCAGCCACTTACTTGTCGCGGAGTCGAGACCCTTGGCTAGGAAATAGTTGACTCCGTCCCGCGAGCCGTTCTCTATGCCCGCCAGGTAGTTGTACGATAATCCGTTGACTCCGGTCCTATGACCTTGGGCTATGAAAGTCGAGAGACCATGTAAGCCATAGGCCTCTCTGATTCCGGGGTCCAAGTGTCTCCCGTGACTTGGGAGAAACACGCTGACCTCTAGCTTAGAGTCCAGAGCCAGTGTCTTGGACAATCCAGCGACCGCCTCCCCAAGGCCGCCAACCTGAGCAAGACCCGCGCACTCGAGGGAAAACATCCAGACTTTCGGCACCGGCCGACTGGCAGAACGAAGAGCGGTCTTTCTCGGAAGCTTCGAGCCAGTGGCCGACAATTTCGCCAACTCAAGCTGAGCTGTCTTCTAGATAAAGAGCCAAAGTTTGATAGCCAAGCGCCAGTCGACCGCTTGAGCAGGAACCGTGTGAGACTTTGGCAAACAAGATTCTGAGAAACGTTGCTTCAAGCGTTCTCCGAAGTGTACCTCCGCAGAACGCGTTCTACTTCTATCGAGCTATCGGAGCTCCGACAGGAGCGGCAGCCCGCAATCTTCCCGACTTTCTGGGAATCCTCAACACCATCGACCTCACTTCCCTCCAGTTCCATCTCGGACGGGGTGACTTTGAGAACTGGGTCAAGATGCTAGGCGACAACACTCTCGCAACTCAGCTCGCAGGTCTAAAGGAAAAGAAACTGCGAGGAGAAGATCTTAGACTCCAGCTGGTAGAGACCGTTAAAGCGCGGCTCGATAGTTTACAGAAGAGTCCTTAGACAATCTACCTCCCATCTTTGCTGAAGAGCTGAAGGCAACTTTTAGCCGACTCTGATCCAGGATCTCGTCCGACGGGAGGATAGTTCTCTGAGAGCGATCGCCGTAACTCCCGGCAAAGCCGGTAGCGTTCGCCTCATCGATACGCTTCAACCTACTCCGTCAGAAGGACAGGCTCTCCTCCGAACCAGCAAGATAGGAATCTGTGGAACCGACCTGGAGATAATTCAGGGCGGATACGGAGAAGCGCCTTCGGGCTCTGATTACCTGATACTTGGACATGAGTGTTTAGCCACCGTCGAAGAAGTACCTAGCAATTCTGCTGGGATCAAGAAAGGCGATCTTGTGGTCCCGACCGTGAGGCGGCCGGATGTATGTCTCAATTGTCAGAGCGGCGAGTCCGACATGTGTCTAACTGGACAGTACAAGGAGCATGGGATCAAGGGCCTCCATGGCTTCTGCTCGGAATATTCAGCGTCTGACCTCAACTTCCTTGTTCCGGTGCCTGCAGAACTCTCTGACGTGGCTGTGTTGCTTGAGCCGACGAGTGTTGCTGAGAAGGGTGTTTTCCAGAGCTTCAAGATTCAGGAGAGAATGATCTGGAAACCCCAGAAAGCGCTCGTCCTGGGAACTGGCCCCGTGGGCCTCCTCACCCTGTTACTCCTCAGGCTCAGGGGACTCGATGTGACCGCTGTGGCCACGCGACCAAAGGATAGTCTCAAGGCTCGCATAGTCGCGAAGATCGGAGGGACCTACGTCAACGCAAACGATCAACCAATCACTGGTCTCGGAAAGTTCGACCTGATACTTGAAGAGACGGGAGTCGCGTCGTTAGCCGCTGAAGCTCAGGGCTTATTGAACAATAATGGAGTTCTCTGCCTGTTAGGCATCTATCGACCTAACCTGGCAACGCAAGACATTGGACACTCGTACGATGACATTGTCCTAGGCAACAAGATAACGTTCGGCTCAGTAAACGCGAACAAACGATACTTTGTCAGTGGGATTCAAGATCTCAAGACCATCCAACAACGTTTCCCCGGAGTCCTCAAGTCGATGTTCACCAAAATGGTCGGACCCTCTGACTACCCTCAAGCATACAGCCCTACCAAGGACGACATAAAATCAGTGATAGACTTTCAAAGCTGACCTAGAATTCTTCGGATCACCATCGCATACTTGGGCAAAGCGGGAATATTACATTGGATTCTTGACGAGGCTCTTGTCTATTTCGGATAGAGTTCGTCGGCCTGTGAGGGCCATGACTGTCGCGAGATCTGTCTTGAGCAGAGAAAGGAGCTTTGAGACCCCTGCCTCTCCTCCGGCTGCGAGGGCCCAGAAGACAGGGCGGCCGATTCCGACTGCCCTGGCTCCGAAGGCTAGAGCCATGATGATGTCGCTACCTCGTCTGATTCCTCCGTCAAAGTAGACTTCGATCTCAGAGCCGACCTCGTCGACCACTTCTGGAAGAGCATCCAACGATGCTGCTGCGCCATCTAGCTGGCGTCCGCCGTGATTTGAAACAATAACCCCTTTAGCGCCGTGAACAACCGCGAGTCTAGCATCCTCGCGCGTCAGGATTCCCTTCAAGACCAATGGGAGTCGAGTTATTTCCCGAATGCGATCGACGACTTTCCAAGTGTTGGAGGCTTCCTTGCGGATGTGCGCGCGATCGCCTTCGACTATTGGGTTTCTGAGAGGACGAACAACCTCACTACCGTTTCCCGGGACTGTCGGCGATGCCAATGGAGAGCCTGCTTGATTCTCTCTGTCGCGATTGCCAGCAACAGGCATGTCTACTGTGAGGATTATGGCATTGTATCCCGCCTTTTCAGCCCTTTCGACCAAGCTCTTTGTTATGGAGAATTCTGGTTGCAAATAGAGCTGGAACCATCTCGGCCCAGGCGGAGCCGCCTTCGCGATATCTTCAAGCGACATAGAGGTCAATGTACTGAATGCGGCGAGAATATTGGCCTTGCTTGCAGCTCTTGCTGTCGCCGCCTCCGCGTCTCGGTTCACGAGACCGTGAGACGCGGTTGGAGACACGTAGAAAGGGGCCGACACTTTGGTTCCGAGCATAGTCGAGCCGAATTCCAGACTCTCAACATCAACAAGAACTCTAGGTCGTAGAGTTCGTCGATGAAATGCTTCGCGGTTCGCCTTCAATGTCCATTCTTCGCCCGCACCTCCTTGGATGTAGGCCCAGGCAGACTTGTCGGTCTTTCTTGAGGCGGCTTCTTCGAGATCGCTTAGGGTAGAGAAGCCGGCTTGGGAGTCGTCTGTCATGACAACCATAACATATGGGGCGGGTTCTCTACTTCAATCTGACCACTTGATACGACGGGATGCAGGGGTGACGATATCTCCGTACGTACAAGAGCGTGGTGAGGGATGAAAGCTTAAGCATCAGCAAGCGTTGTCTGCTTGGCGATTGTTTTGTCCGAGTCCGCCTCCCAGACCAGTCTTTCCGTCAAGTGTCAAAGCTGCGACACCACTATGGTTGACATGGGTGACATCCCGTTTCGAACCGGAGGAACTAGCGGGGCCGCTCACCTGCTATTTGGAAACTGGGCGGAGCTCGGAGAGGGCGTTCTTCACTTAGACGCGTTCGTCTGTCAGAAGTGTGGTAGAGTTCAGCTCTTCGCGGACTCTAGGACCAGAGATTCCCTCGATCGCTGAGTCATGCCTCGGCAGGATTTGCGGCCAGTATGCTGTTTCTGAGCGCTGCAACATTTTTGGCGACTGAAGCCGATTGGTTGTAGATGCTGGACCCGGCTACTAGAACCGTTGCGCCCGATTTCACTGCTAACCGTGCCGTCTTCAGATCGATTCCTCCATCGACGACTATTGATGTCTTCAAGTGTCGCTGGTCTATCTCTCTTCTTAGATGCTGAATCTTGCTTAACTGGTCCTCCATGAAGCGCTGTCCGGCGAATCCGGGGTGTACTGTCATGACTTGGACCGAATCCACGATGTCGAGGACCCTCTCTGCCTTTGCAACAGGGGTCTCGGGGTTTATCGCAACTCCCGCCTCAACCCTTAGCTTCCTGATCGACTGAAGAATCGAGGGTAGGCCTTTGCAGGCCTCCTCGTGTACGATGATCCGGTTCGCGCCAGATCGTGCAAATTCTTCGAGAAAGCTGTGGGGATTGTCGATCATCAAGTGAGCGTCGAGGAATATGTTTACTGATCTTCTCAGTGCCTTGACGACTCCGGGTCCGAAGGTGAGGTTTGGTACAAAGTGGCCGTCCATCACATCTATCTGAATCCCTTCCACTCCCGCGTCTTCCGCTTCCTTTGCCTGCTGACCGAGCCTGGCAAAATCTGCGCTCAAGATTGAGGGTTCGATCGAGATTCGCGGTTTCATGCCGTCTGGCTCTTGGATTGGTAGATTGCCTCGAACTCCCGGACTAAGTCCTGATCGCCCAGGTATGTCGGGACCCGCTGTGTGATGCTGATGGGTTCAACATCCAGAATGTTTCCGGTCCCAGTGCTCGCCCGGCCTCTCGCCTTCTCTGTTATGAAACCGACAGGGTTAGACTCAAACTGCAATCGGTATTTCCCTTGAGGAGCGTCGGTCAATTCGGGATATGCAAAGAAACCTCCCTTGGTCAAGACCTGGTTATAGTCGCCCACGAAAGATCCGCCATACCGGAGCGAGAGTTTGCGCTTCTCGAGACTCTCGACAAACTGAAGTATCTTCGGAGTCCATTTCTCCCTGAGCCCGCCGATGCCGTAGACCGTTGGTGGTTTGGGAAGCTGGCGGAATAGACCGTCCGACACGAACCTGGTTCCTTGAGATCCTTTCCCGAGGGCCACGAAGCTACGAACTCCATCGTGGAGAGCGAGTACGAGCTGATGATATGGTCCATAGAGGAAGTACATGGCCGCCTGAAGATCTCTCCCCCTAGCGGGTAGCGGTTTCTCCCGGTATACTCCAACTATGGTTCCGAGCAGATTGTTGCTCTTCAGATTCGACGAACCATCCAGAGGGTCCAGAACAATCGAGAACTCTCCGGATTTGGCTTCTGCAACCTCTTCCATTTCTTCCGACGCTAGTCGTTTGACAAGGCCGCTTTTCAGGAGCTTCTTTGTGAAGAGATCGTTTGACCAGACATCGATCTGCAACTGCTTTTCTCCATACGGATTAGTGCCTCCTGCGAATCCCAGCTCTCTAGGAATCATATCTCGGACGAGGGTCGATAGGTTGGCGATCAGCGAGATTAGCTTGTAGAGACTTTTTTCCTCGGTCCCGATGATGTCCTTGAGCGTTTCGCCTTTCATCGGCCTAACTGCTTCGCCCATCGTTGTTTGTGCTTAGTCATTTCAATTCTTTGATGACTTTCGAGAACTCGGTCCAGGCTGGTTTTGGGACTCCCTTATTGTCGAATAACCCAAAGTGATTCTCCTGCGGTGGAAATGACCTCCAAGCCGTGTCGATGTAACGCCATATTCCGAATCCAGTCACACTATCAGATCCATGCGCAACTCTACATGCCTCCGTTACATACTTGGCTTGGCTGTCAACTGAATATCCCAAGAGTGATGGGCCGCTCGGGTATCCCGTCTCCGACACCAAAACAGGCTTGTTCAGTTTCTTCGCAACTTGGTCGGCCAGCTTCAGGACCTTCGTGTTGATCGGGTGGGGGATCTTGTAGTTTGGATAGAAGTCTAAACCGAGAATATCGCAATACGATGAGTAGATTCCGGGATCCAAGACCGTGGCGTCGGCCTCAAGATTGATGATCGTTGTAGCGGATGGGTCTTCGCCGTGCACTGCATCGTTGAGCGTCTGTAGAAGCGCATGTCTGAATCCACGTTCGTAGACCCATACTCGGCCTGATCGCCAGCCTCCAGCAGCGTGTTCAGCCCACCAATTTGGCTCGTTCTCAATCTGCCAAGACTTGATTCGATCCTTATAGTGTCGCGCCATGAGTTGAGCATGGATAGAAACGCGTTTCAGGTAGAGCTCTCGGTTCGGGTCGGGCTCTAATCCCTGAGGAAGCATCCGCTGATAGCCGCAAGCTATCACCGGGACGACATCTATCCCTCGACCAGTCAGAGCATTGACAAGATCATCCATGGGCCATTGAGGGTACGATTTCTCAAGCAGTTGGCCGAGCGATTCTTTAAGCACTGGGAAGGGTTCGAAGTATTTCCACGGGAACCAGCATCGGACGAAGTCGACACCTGCGTCGACGAGTGTATCGGCCAGAGCGGCCACAGCTCTGCCTGAAACAGTCCCCGGCGCCTTTTCTCCACGTCGTCCAATTTCTTGCTCATCCGCCTCGTCAAGGATCTTCCCCTCGGGGAGGCCCACTGATAGTAGATGCGGAATGATTATCGATCGCGGGGGAGTTACCCCACTGTATCTCCAAGGGTCGTCGAGGTTTATTCCGAAAGAGAATCTTCTGGTAAGATCTAACAACGATGTTGATGAATAGGGTCTTGTGGTAAAAGGCTTCGACCTAGAGAAATGAACGGAATCTACTTCATCCCTCAGAGGATTGTATCGTGATTCCAAAGAATGCTGACGGTCGCTGTCCCGTCATTGGTCTACGCTTAGATACCCAACGCCTTTATGATTCCCGGCTCTTCGCGTCATTGTTAGGGCCGTTTGAGAATGCTCTCAACTAGTCAGCAAGCTCCAATGGGAAACCGTTCGACCCTGGTCACTATTGGGAAGAACGGAGAGCTGCGGCATCTCTTCTGGCCGAGCCACAATTATCCTCAACATGTTCGCGGGTCCCTTCCTGGGATTTTGGCAGGGCGAAACGGTAACGATGTTTTCACCTGGTTGACAGATGATCCTTGGATACGGAAACAAAGATTTCTTCCTGACAGTACGATTCTCGAGACAAGCTTTGCGAACCCGGACGGAATACAGGTAAAGGCTACAGATCTAGTCCTGCCTAACAAGGACGCTCTGGTCCGGATCTTCGAAGTGGTCAATGGAGCGAGTGAACCGTCGAAGATCAGTCTTCTCTACTACAACGACTTCGACATCGCCGAGACACCGCTGGGCGACGCTTGCTATTACGACGAGAAGACTGACAGCGTAGTTTCGTACAAGCGACACTACTGGTTTGCCTATGGGGCAGACAAACCTTCCTCGCAGCATCAGTGCGGAGTACATGAAGAGGGCTCAGACGCGTTCGTGGACGCGAAGGATGGTCAGCTAGGCGGAAACTCGCTCGCCTTGCATGCCGGCCTCAAGGGAGTAAACTCCTGTCTGAAATGGGATCTCGGTGAACTGAATCCGGGATTGAGGGTACAGCTTGTCGTCCCGATTAGTTTCGGCCACAACAAGCAACAAGCGCTCGAGATCCTGGAAGATTCCCGACAGAGCTCGCTCGCTGAGATGGTCAACGACGTCAATAGGCACTGCCAGGACTGGCTGAGAAGGAACAAGGCGACTGTGGTCCATGAGCAGTGGAGGGAACTACTCCGAAGATCCCTACTAACGCTCCAGACACTTGTCTCGCCTGACCTTGGAGGAATAGTAGCAGCCCCAACTCTGGATCCCGACTACCGTTACGTCTGGTCGAGAGACGCCACCTACGTCGCCTACGCCCTCGACCGTTGTGGCTACAACGAGGACGCGGCCGCCTTCTACAATTGGTGTAAGGACGTTCAGCAACCGGACGGCGGCTGGGCACAGAGATATCACATCGAAAAATCGCCAGGACCCTCCTGGGGAGAACAGGAGGATCAGTGCGCAACGATTCTCTGGGGTATCGGCCAACATCACGATCTGACCAAGGACGAGGAATTTCTCTCTGACATGTGGCCCACTGTAAAGAGGGGTGCTGAGCACCTCCTTGGCAAAAGAGATCTTGAGACGGGCCTAGTCGGACCGTCCTTCGACTTATGGGAGGAGAAGCAGGCTCTTCACACGTATACCAACGCGGCCGCCTCAGCCGCTCTAAGAGAAAGCGCTAAGATCGCGTCAACCCTCGGATACGAAGTATTGTCAAACTCATGGTCAAGTGAGAGCAAGAATTTGCGCGAAGCGATTCTCAAACACTTGTGGGATGAGCAGAGCGACCGGTTCTTGAAATCTGTCAAGCCCCACGATTCTTCTATCGACACAGCAATCCTTGGCCTCACCTATCCATTCAGAGTTCTCGACCCTGAGGATCCGCGAATCCTCAGTAGTTCTCGACAGATTGAGAATGCCTTCGCGTACGCTTCGGAAGGAATAGGACGGTACCCGGGCGACACCTATCACGGAGGGAATCCATGGTTCATCACAACCCTCTGGATGGCACTATACCGCTGCCAGCAGGGAAGCTATGAGAAGGCGAAGACCCTCATCGAATGGAGCGTAAAACACGTGGACGAGCTCCAGCTCTTCGCTGAGCAGGTTCACAAGGACAGCGGAGAGCCAGTATCTGCCTCACCACTCGCCTGGTCCCACGCCATGTTCATCCTAGCGCTGCTCGACTACAGAGAAGCATAGGCACCCCCCTCGGAATCTGCTTAAAGCTCCGGTCAGAATAGACTAAAGAAAACTCGGGAATTTCGAAGTAGAAAATACGTAATCTGTCGGATTCTACTTCTTACTCTTCTTTTTGGGCTTAGCTCGCGTCCCGAATTCACCGTACTACCATAAGCTGAAGTTTAAATATAAATCTATTGTATTCTGTGGAGTGTTTCCAAACTACTAACTATTTTGGGATTATTTACCCAAAATAACCGTATTTCTCACACTTTCTAACTTGCGGTACGAATCTCTGCAATTCTCGGCGAATAAGTTCATGAGATTCGCCTGAGTCGCTTTGCCAGGATATTCTGTTGCCTATCATTCACACATGAGTGTCAAGCTATTCTGACTGCTCAGAGATGTACTCCACAGTACGAGCAGTTCTGACCAGTCTCGAAATTCAGGGCGTTGCTGTACTTAGATCCGACCTTAACGATCTCCCAAGAACCTCTGTGCATACCGGATATTTCCGGAAAACAGTAGCATACCGTTAAGTGCGCAGCGGAACAGGCTGAGACTAGTTTTGTCCTTGGTTGCCATTGAAAAGATGCCTGGTTGGACCCGTGCAGCAGAGATAGTTCTCGGGTTAGTTTCACTACTTGCAGGATTGTTGGTCTTAGCGTATCCGGGACTAGCATTCTTCACCCTCGTTGCCATACTTGCCATCGGACTGATTTTTCTCGGATCAAGAGACATCGTGCTAGGGGCTATGGGTACGTTCCTGCCTAGATGGTTACGCGCTGCCGACATTGTATTCGGAGTATTAGCGTTCATTCTTTCAGCGATAGTGATTGCTTCACCTGGAGTTGCAGTTACGACCCTAGTTATTTTTCTCTACTTTGCCCTGTTCGTGCGCGGAGTCGCAGCGTTGACTATGGCTGGAGCAGGCAAGATGTTCCCCTCAAGGTTGAGAGCCGCGTCAGGGGTCGTTGGAGCGCTGAGCATCATTCTCGCGATAATCTTCCTCGCCTTTCCAGCACTGGCGATAGGGACCCTGATCTTTCTACTGTCCATCGGACTCTTGTTCGTTGGCATAGAGGCCATAGCAGCCGGAGTAGTAGGGCGAGAGACAGTGCCAGTCATAGGCTCGGTTCAGAACAAGATCTAATTCTACATCTCGATCACAAATCAGACAAACGGAGAGACGAGTCTCCGCATTATCCGTAAGTTATGACTACGTTGAAGGGCTGGCAGCCTCCGCCTGAAACTGCGCAGGTGGAAGAGGTCCCCGCGTTCCGCGGGAAAAACGAGGTTATTTTTAGACGGCTTTGTAGTAGATGATGATCGTATGACCGGTCCCGTACGGATAGGTTCCCCCTCCCCAGAAAGGATTCCCAC
>Ga0137418_10000249_pt1 | contig 45894 bp, 36 predicted proteins | sample CZODoug3_1_2_16f_FD_122242 | JGI IMG/M metagenome (GOLD analysis project Ga0137418, IMG submission 122242) | Vadose zone soil fungal communities from Angelo Coast Range Reserve, California, USA - CZODoug3_1_2_16fungal (Hybrid Assembly) | ecosystem: Environmental > Terrestrial > Soil > Vadose...
CGTTGTGGCCAAGGGACCGACGGCGCCGAGAGCCGTCGGTGTTCTCAAACCGATGAGAGGCTGGTTGCCACTCGCAGTCCGTAGAACGTAGTTGGTGTGAGCCCGCCCGGCAGGCTGCTCCTTGCTGCTATCCGGTACGAACACGTTGCCAGCCTGAGGCGTCGCCTGGCTGGTGATGGCGGGCAAGGTCGCCCGGTTGGTTGCCCCGGGCTCTTGACTCAGAGCTCCCAAGGTTGAGAACGCAATGGATGCGGCTACAGCGGCTTTCACCACACTTTTCATATCGACAACAGCGAGCAGTACTTTCCTCATGGCTTTATCCTCGATGATTGGTTTGAGGGGATGCCCGAGATGAAGCAGTTCTCGAGCCAAACCAAGAATCTCTCGCGTGCTGGGAAGCCCCGAGGGGTTTTCGTTGAATCGAAAGGGAGATACCGGCGAAATACGAGGGCCCGTTTCGACGAAGGCGCGCTTGTCTTTGGCTGGCCCGACTATCCGACCGGATACGGGCCATCCCATCGCTATCGGACCGGCTAGTGGCTTCGGGATTCTCTGGCCCATGGCAGCGCCGCAGCAACGATCGCTCGCCGAGGTCTTGCATTGCTCCTATAATGCCAAGATGAAGTCTGTCGTCCATGCCGCTTGTCCGCACGATTGCCCCGATGCTTGTGGCGTCCTGATCACGGTGGAAGATGGGCGCGCAACCAAGAGCCAGGGCGATCCCGCACACCCGGTAACCCGCGGATTCCTCTGCGCCAAAGTCACGAAATATCTCGATCGCGTGTACTCGCCGGACCGTGTGCTCTATCCCATGCGCCGCCTTGCACCCAAGGGCGAGGGGCAGCGCGACGGCCAGGACTTCGTCCGGATTTCCTGGGACGACGCGCTCGACGAAATTGCGTCACGCTTGCAGGGCATTTCGGCTGCGTACGGCCCGGAAGCGATCCTGCCGTACTCCTACGGCGGCACGCTCGGCGTCCTCAACGGTGGTTCGATGGACCGGCGGTTCTTTCATCGCATCGGGGCTTCGCAACTGGAGCGCGCCATCTGTTCGGCTGCCGGGGAAGCTGGACTGAAGTCGGTCATCGGCGTGAAGATGGGCACGGAGCCCGAACAGTTCCGCGATGCGCGCTACATCATCGCCTGGGCCAGCAACATTCACGGCAACAACGTTCACCTGTGGCCGTTCATCGCCGAGGCCCGACGCCAGGGCGCGAAACTGGTTGTGATTGATCCCTACCGCACGCGCACGGCGGCGGTGGCCGACTGGTATCTGCCCATCCATCCCGGCACTGACGCTGCGCTGGCGCTGGCCATGATGCACGTCATGATCAACGAAAATATTTACGATGCCGATTACGTCGCGCGCTACACACTCGGTTTCAACGAATTACGGGCCAAGGTTCAGGAGTATCCCCCGGAGCGTGCCGCGCAATGGACCGGAATCTCGGCGGAGGACATCCGCAAACTAGCCCGCGAATACGCGACCACGCGTCCGGCGGTCATACGCCTGAACTACGGCGTCCAGCGCTCCGAACGGGGCGGTATGGCTACCCGAGCGGTGGCCATGCTGCCGTGCCTCACCGGATCGTGGAAAGAGGTCGGGGGCGGGCTCCAGATGTCGCTCAGCGGGTCATTTGGCCTGGACAAGGCCGCACTCGAGCGGCTCGATCTGATGGCCTCAGCAAGCCCCCTCGGCCGTCCCGCGCGGGTCATCAACATGAACCGGCTGGGCAAGGTCCTGACCGAGACGAACGACCCGCCGGTCATGGCGTTGTTCGTGTACGCGTGCAATCCGGCGGCCGTGACGCCCAACCACAACTTGGTTGTAAAAGGGTTGCAAAGAAAAGACTTATTCACGGTCGTGCACGAACAGTTCTTTACCGATACGACGGACTACGCCGACATCGTCCTGCCCGCGACCACGTTCTTTGAGCCCCATGAACTGGTGCAGTCCTACGGTCACTACTATCTCCAGATTTCGAATCAGGCGATCCCGCCGCTCGGGGAGTGCAAGTCCAATGTGGACCTGTTCCGTGCTCTCGCCGAGCGCATGGAGCTTCAGGACGACTGCCTGACCGAGTCGGACGACAGCATGATCGACGGGGCTCTGGCCAGCGGCGCCTCGAGGCTGCAAGGGATTGATCGGCAGCGGCTGGAGAACGAAGGGCATGCGCGGCTGAATTTTTCTGGCACATCGCCCGGCGCGGCGGACTGCAAGCCCTTCCTGCCTTTCGCCGAGGGAAACTTTACGACGCCGAGCGGCAAGGCGGAGTTTTACAGCGAGCAACTCAAAACTGCAGGCCTCGATCCAGTCGCCGCCTTCGAGCCTCCGGACGAATCGCGGCACACCGCGGCGGCGAAGAAGTTTCCGCTGGAGCTGCTGTCGCGCAAAGCCGACAATTTCTTGAACTCTTCCTTCTGCAATACGCCCACGGTCGCGGCGCTGGAGGACACTGGTTTGTTGGAGATAGCTCCAGCCGATGCCAGCGCCCGCGGCATTCGCCAGGGCGACCGTGTGCGCGCGTTTAACGACCGCGGAGACCTGGTCTTGCGCGCTCAGGTCAACGGTCATGTGCAGCCCGGGACGGTCGCGTCTCGCCTGAACTGGGCTAAGCTCTCTGCCGGAGGCAAGAACATTAACGCCCTGACCTCAGAAAAACTTACCGACCTAGGCAACTCGGCAACGTTTTATTCCGTCTTGGTTGAGGTGGAGTTGGTCCAGACGGTCACGTAGCGGCGGTTTTCCCCCGGCGCGGATTGCACAGTTCCCGGGAACCTACCGTATAATTCAAGTTTTGTTTACTCCCTGACGGATTGAGGTTAGAGCCATCTTTTTTCATAAGGATACGCCTGTGCCCGCGACGGCAGACCGTCGGCGGCCGTCCGTTGGATTCGACGAAAGTGGCTCCGCCCCAGACGGTTCGTGGGCGGGCTTGTTGAGGTCTCGCGTCATGGGGAGGAAATGGGCGATCCACCATTGGGCTGGGCTGTGGAGCGCCCTGGCCGCTTTTCTGCTAGTCGCCGCGCCCTGGGCCGTTTCCCAGCAGGACGTGTTGACGGATATTAAAGTCACCGGCAATCGTAAAATCCCGGCCGAAACCATCAAAGCCCGTATTTTCTCGCGTCCCGGCGACACCTACGACGCGCAAGCTCTGGAACGCGACTACCACTCCCTCTGGAACTCCGGGTATTTCGAGGACATCCGCTTCGAGCGCCAGCAGACGCCCAAGGGCTGGGTGTTGCATGTCTACGTAAAAGAACGGCCGGTTATCCGCGACATCGAGTATCTGGGCATTGGTTCGGTGACCACCAGCGACATTCTCGAGCGATTCAAGCAGGCCAAGGTCGGCCTCTCCAAGGAAAGCCAGTACGATCCCACCAAAGTGAAGCACGCAGAAGTGGTCCTGAAAGGGCTGCTGTCCGAGCATGGGCGCCAGTTCGCCAACGTACGCACCGAAGTCCGGCAGATTCCGCCCGCTGCGGTCGGCATCACGTTCGTGGTGAAGGAAGGCCCCAAGGTTAAGGTGGGCAAAATCAAATTCACTGGCAATAAGCACGTAAAGTCGCGAGTCTTGCGTGCGGCCATGAAGAATTTGAAGCCGACCGGCGTTCCCCACTCCATTTTCCTGGAGAATCTGTTTGCTCGAACTTATGACGCCGGGAAGCTCGATGAAGACACCGAACGCGTGCGCCTGGAATACCAGAACCGTGGCTACTTTACGGTGGTAGTGAACGATCCGACGACCAAGATTCGCGACACGGGCAGCGGCACCGGGCTGAAGATTCCGCTGATCCATTCCAAAGCCGGCAAGTCCGTGGACATCACCATGCCGATTGAAGAAGGCGAGCTCTACCATCTCGGAAGCATCACCTTCAAGAACGGGAAAGCGGTCACGAACATGAAGGCGCTTCGCGCTCTGTTCGCGATTCAGGACGGAGACGTTTTCGACCGCGAAAAGATAAGCAAGGGCATCGAAGCACTGCGCAAAGCATACGGCCAGCTCGGGTACATCAATTTCACCTCTCTTCCCGATACCAAAGTCGATGAGCAGAAAAAAGTCGTCAACCTCGAAATCGATCTCGATGAAGGCAAACAGTTTTATGTTCGCCGCATTGAATTCGAGGGCAACACGACCACACGCGATAAGGTCATCCGCCGTGAGATTGTGCTCGAGGAAGGCAATGTTTACGACTCGCGTCTGTGGGAATTGAGTCTACTGCGCCTCAATCAGCTCGGGTATTTTGAGCAGCTCAAGCCGGACGATCCCAACGTGACCGATCGCAAATTGGACGAGAAAAATGGTCAGGTTGATCTCACGCTGAAGGTAAGAGAAAAAGGAAAGAACAGTATCGGCCTGACCGGCGGAGTTAGCGGATTGTCGGGGGCATTCATCGGTTTGAACTACGCCACCAACAATCTGTTTGGCTTAGGCGAGACCCTGGACCTGCAGGCGTCAATCGGCAACCAGCAGCGGAACATCAGCTTGGGTTTTACCGAACCCTACTTGTTCGACCGCGCGATCCAAGCTGGCATCCGCGTCTTCAGCAGCCGCTACAACTACAATCAGGCGAAGAATTACGAGCTGCAAACCGGGCAAAAGTTGAATCTGACGCAGGACCAGCTCCAGAACATTCTCAACTACACCCAATCCAGCACGGGTTTCCAGCTCTCCGTGAGCCACGCTCTGCACCACTCCTTTAAGCGCATCGGCATCAGCTACCTGCTGGAGAACTCCTCGACGCAGACCTTCAACAACAGCTCCACGCTGCTGTTTCAAAACCTGGCATTCCGGAACTTCTCGGGCCCCAACGCGCTGGACGGCATCATCACCAGCCAGATTACGCCGAGCTTCAGCTTCAGCACGATCGATAGCCCGACGTCACCGCACCACGGAAAGAGCGTTTCGATTGCGGCGGAGATTACGGGCGTGGGCGGCAACGTGCGCTATGTTCGTCCGGTATTCGCCTATAAGCAGTTCATACCTATGAACAAGGGCCGGAACGCGCTCGGCATGAACTTTCAGGCAGCATTCTTGACCGGGTACGGCGGGTTGGTGTCCCCTCCGCAGGATCGCTACTATCTGGGCGGCGAAAACGACATTCGCGGCTTCGATACGCGCACCGTTACGCCGTATGCGTACTTTACGGGGTCGATCAATTTTCCAGTGAGGGATGCGGCAGGTCAGTTTGTGCCGAAGGACCCGAACAACCCGCTTCGTGGCCCTTGGACTGTGCCCATTCCCGTTCAGACACTCGTCATCCCCGGCGGCGACACGAGCTTGGTCGCGAATTTCGAGTATCGCATCACGATCGCCGGTCCGGTCGCCATCGCTCCGTTTGTCGACATCGGTATGAACCCGGTGTTGCGCAAATCGCAGCTCAGGATTGGAGAAGCGCAATTTCAGAATTTGCTGAACACCCAGTTCGGCTGCCCAACCGAAGACGCGCAGACGCGGCAATGTAATCCAGTTTCTCTGGTAGACACTAATGGAAACCCCTTGCTGAAGATTACCCGCGCTGTCCCGCTTGTTCCGGGCACCAACTTCTACCCGCGCATGTCAACGGGGCTGGAATTGCAGGTCTTCCTGCCAGTCGTCAATGCGCCGTTCCGGATTTACTACGCCTATAACCCATTGCGCCTCGACGACAAGGCGCAGAATCCGCTTCTGCTCACAGATCCGCTATTCCGGAGCTTGTTTCCCCCGGGCGCAGCCGGCGACTTCAGCGCGCAGTCGGCGATCGCACAATACGGCTCAAAATTCATCCTTCGCGAGCCACGCAAGACATTTCGCTTTACCGTGGCAACAACCTTCTAGCGCATCCGGGATTCCAATTTAGAGGCGCGCAGCCGCCGTGTTTGACGGTAGTACGGGAGGTAACTATACTTGGGAGGACCGCGTCTTCGTCGGCTTGATAAAGCTATCGCGCGGCAAAGTTCTGTCCAGAGCGGGCCGGCTCCCGACCTCGAAGGTTGTGAGCCCAGGGTTGCACGGAGCCCGCGGCGAGCAGTCCGGCAAGCGCCTGAGAGGCATTCTCAAATTTTCCGGAAAATTCCAAGGAGTCTAGCTAAATCCATGAGCAAACTGTTTACACCTCTTCTTCTGGCCGCCTTGATGCTGCCGGGTTCGGTGCTGGCCCAGGCCGCCCCCGCCGCCTCCACCGGCGGGACCAAGGTTGGAATCATCAACATGCAAACCGCCATCGTCGCCACCAACGAAGGCCAACGAGACTTCGAGGCCCTGGCCAAGAAGTTCGAACCCAAACGCACCGAGCTGAAGGGCTTGAGTGACGATCTCGACAGCATGAAGAAGCAGCTCGACACGCAGGGCTCGAAACTCAACGACGATGCCCGCGCCGATCTGGTGAAAAAGATCGAAGCCAAGCAGAAGACCCTGACCCGCGCCAGTGAAGATGCGCAAAGCGATCTTCAGGCGCAGCAAAACGAGATTGCCGGCAAGATCGTCCAGAAGATGATTCCTGTGGTCCAGAAGTACGCCAAGGACAACAGTCTGGGGATGATTCTCGATGCGACCCGCGCCTGGCCGGACGGGGAATTGATCTGGGCCACGGATTCCGTGGATCTGACCAAGGCCGTGGTCGATGCCTACAACGCGCAGTCGGACGTGCCTCCGCCGGCAACTCCGAAGCCCGCAGCGGCTCCGAAGCCAGCGGCGCCGAAACCGGCAGCACCGGCGGCGACAAAGCCTAACTAAATTCGAACCAAGCACGACACCAATACGGCACGAAGAGTTCCCACGGACCGCGCACCACGCGGTCCGTTTTTCGTGTCCCATTCCTGGAACTTTGCGCCGTCCACGTGGTGTCCAAAGGGTTAGCTGTGAGAGGAGACCTTTCCGATGCTAACCCTTGCCTACGATTCCACCGTGTCCAACCCCCGCCGCGGATGGGCCACTTTAACGTCTTTTGCCATGCAAGCCACGGCCGTTGCCGTGGCGTTTTTCATCCCGTTGTTGCGGCCTGATCTTCTCCCCCGCCTGGATTTCGCCCCACGTCCCGTGTCGATCTCACTTTCCCCCGCCGCACCAGAAAGTGCTTCGCACAACTCGGGCAAGACGTCGGTCGATCCGGTAATACATCCATTTACGGTCCCGCCTTCAATTCCGGTCACCACAAATCTCGGTCCCGATCCATCCGTGACGCAGGACGACCCGCCCTGCCCACAGTGCGTCCCCGGGGTCGGAACTGGCGGCACAGGCATTCCCGCAGGCATTGATGTCATCGGGATTCCGGTTGCGCCACTGCCCCCGAAGCCCATTACCAAGCCGCCGCGGATCTCCGTCATAATGGACGGCTATCTCATTCACCGCGTGCAGCCGGACTATCCCGCACTGGCCAAACAGATGCGCGTGCAAGGCCCCGTTGCGCTTGCGGCCGTCATAAGCAAGGACGGCGCGATCGAAAGATTGCATGCCCTGTCCGGGCACCCCATGTTGATCCCTTCGGCGATGAATGCGGTCAAGCAATGGCGATATCGCCCTTACATACTTAATGGCGATCCGATTGAAGTCGACACGGAGATTACCGTTATTTTCTCTTTGGGCGGAAGTTGACGGAATCTAGCGACACCCGCGCAACCCAGGATTTCCAGCGAACTTGAGTAATTACCGGGACCGCCCGCTCCCGTCGCTATAATCGGGCGTGGCTAGCATGGTTGTGAATTCGCGCGTTTCCACCCGTCCCACCTGGGCGGAGGTGTCGCTAGCGAATCTCGCTCACAACTTTCGGGTCGTGCAGGCCCACGTTGGGACCTCGCTCGTCTGCGCCGTGGTGAAGGCCGATGCTTATGGCCACGGCGCTGTCGCTTGCTCGCGCGCACTCGAGGAAGCTGGAGCGCGCTGGTTCGGCGTTACCACCACCGACGAAGCTCTGCCCCTGCGCCACGCTGGCGTGCGTGGCCGCATTCTGCTGATGACCGGCTTTTGGCGCGGCGAGGAAGAAGAGGTCGTGCGCCAGAACCTGACGGCAACCGTCTGGGAGCCTTGGCATCTCGCGCTACTGGAGCGTGCCGCATCTATGCTGGGCGTGCGTGCGCCAGTCCACTTGAAGATTGATACGGGCATGGGCCGCCTGGGCGCATCCCTGGAGGAGCTGTCCGGGCTGTTGATTATGCTCCATTCCACGCCGCACCTGCAGCTGGAGGGCTTGTGTACTCACTTCGCGTCGTCCGAAATCGTGGACGCCCCCGAAATGGAGTGCCAGACGGAAAGGTTTGCCGTTGCGGAAAAACTTGTACGCGATGCCGGCTTCGCCCCAGAAATATTTCATTTGGCGAACACCGCCGCCGTGGTATCACGCCCCGCGTCATGGCGCAGCATGGTCCGTCCGGGCCTCGCCCTCTATGGATACAGCTTGCCATTGCAGCGTGGCGGTGATCTCGAACCCGAAGCTCCGACCACTCTCGCCCTGCGGCCCGTGCTTTCCTGGAAGACCCTTGTGCTTTCCGTTCACGACGCTCCGGCCGGGCAGGCGCTGGGCTATGGCGGGACGTTTGTGACGAAAACCGACTCTCGAATCGCGGTGTTGCCACTCGGCTACGCTGATGGCCTGGTGCGCAAGCTTTCGAATCGCGGTCGCGTCATCGTCCGTGACCACTACGCTCCCATCGTCGGCCGTATTTCCATGGACCTCACCCTGGTAGATGTGACCGGCATTCCCGACGTGGCCTTGGGGGATGAAGTCATCCTGCTCGGCAAAAGCGAATCTTGTTCCGTCGACGCCTGGGAGCAAGCCCGCCTCGCGGATACGCTCCCTTACGAAATTCTCTGCGGAATCTCGAAACGCGTGCCGCGAAAATACAACGGCAGCTGAGGCCTTGATAAGCCTCAAATCCATCGTTCCCATTTATCATTGAAGCAATGCCCAAATGGTACGACCGCTGGATGTACGACTGGGAAACCCGGCTGACCGCCGTGGATACGAATCGCGTGGTGCGTCCGCTGGACTGGGGTGTGGACTGGACCAATGCGTGGCCCTGCCGAGACGGCCTCCGTCCCGGCGAAAAGCCTGCCGATCCTGAGCAATACCTGCGCGCGTATAACGACCGCATTATTGCCAACAGTGATGAGTTTTTCTCCTACCGCACGCCCCAAGACTTCCGTCTGGAAGAACGCCCAGTGGAGGTATTCAGCACGCGCGCCAAGCCCGAACCCAAGCTCGAAAGGAAAATAAAGGGCCAGCGCGCTCAATTTCTGCGCTTCACCTCGCCTGTTGTTGGCCCGTTTCCAGAAAATAACCTTGCCAATGCCCGATGGTTTCCGGCCCGAGGAAAACGAGCTGTAGTCGTGTTGCCACACTGGAACGCTAACGGCCTCCAATACAACTCGCTGTGTTCGATTTTGAGCAAGGTGGGGATTGCCGCCCTGCGCATGAGCTTGCCCTACCACGACATCCGCAAGCCCGCCGAGATTCAGCGCTCCGATTACGCGGTTTCCTCGAACATCGCCCGCACTCTGGATTCGGCGCGGCAGGGAGTCGTCGATCTGCGCTGCTGCCTCGATTGGCTCGAGTCGCAGGGCTACACCGAACTCGGCGTCATCGGAACCAGCTTGGGGTCGTGTTACGCGTTTCTGTGCGCCGCCCACGAGCCGCGCATTAAGGTCGCGGCCTTCAATCACGCGTCGACCTATTTTTCAGATGTAGTCTGGACCGGCCAATCCACGCGCCATGTAAAAGAAGGCCTCGAGGCGTCCATCACCAGCGACCAACTGCGAGCCCTAATGCGCGCCGCCAGCCCCGCCGCCTACTTCGACAAGTACGCGCGTTTTCTGCGCAAGAGCTTGATCATCTTTGCCACCTACGATCTAACTTTCCTCCCGGAGTATTCGAAGAACATCATCAGCGAACTGCGCCAGCGCAACGTCGATCTAAAAGCCGTGGAACTCCCCTGCGGTCACTACACCTGCGGCGAAGCGCCGTTCAGCTACATGGATGGCTGGCATCTGGTCACATTTGTGCGTTCGGCTTTTCGGAGCCAATAGGCGGATTTTGACATCTCCAGGCGGGAACACCTGCAAACTTGTAAACTGGTACCTTAGAAATCAGCGAGGATTCAATGAAAACCAATCCCATGTCCCGCTCCCTGGCTGAAGTCGATCCCCAAATCGGCAACGCTATCGACAACGAAACCCGCCGCCAGCACGAAGGCCTGGAGTTGATTGCCTCTGAGAATTTCGTTAGCGAAGCCGTGCTCGAAGCCATGGGTTCCGTCTTCACCAACAAATACGCCGAGGGCTATCCCGGCAAGCGTTATTACGGCGGCTGCGAGTATGCCGATGTCGTCGAGAATCTGGCCCGCGACCGCGCCAAACAACTTTTCGGCGCCGAGTACGCCAATGTCCAGCCACATGCCGGATCGCAAGCGAACATGGAAGCCTACGCCGCCGTCCTCCAGCCCGGTGACACCATCCTCGGCCTCAATCTCGCCCATGGCGGCCACCTTACCCACGGCCACCCGCTGAATTTCTCCGGCAAGACCTACCGCATCGTTCCCTACGGTGTCACGCGCGAAACCGAAACCATCGATTACAACGAAGTCGAACGGCTCGCCGTGCAGGAACATCCGAAAATGATCATCGGCGGCGGAAGTGCTTACCCGCGCACCATCGACTTCCCCCGCATGCGAGCTATTGCCGATAAGGTTGGGGCGCTCTTTCTCGTCGATATGGCGCACTTCTCCGGCCTGGTCGCCGGCGGCGCGCATCTTTCGCCCGTCCCGCACGCGCACATCGTGACTTCGACCACGCACAAAACCCTGCGCGGCCCGCGTTCGGGCATGATCCTGGCCAAGGCCGACCTCGGTCCCGCCATCGACAAGGTCGTTTTCCCTGGCATGCAGGGAGGCCCACTGGTCCATATCATCGCCGCCAAGGCGGTCTGCTTCCTTGAAGCCCAGCAGCCCGCCTTCCGCGACTACGCGCGTCAGGTCGTGGCCAACGCCAAAGTCCTGGCCGCCACCATCGCCGCCGAAGGCTACCGCATCATTTCCGGTGGCACCGACACGCACCTCATGCTTATCGACGTCTTCGCCAAAGGCATGTACGGCAGCGACGCGGAAAAGGCTCTCGGCGACGCTGGCATCACGGTCAACAAGAATGCCATTCCGTTCGATGCGAATCCGCCCATGAAGCCCAGCGGCATCCGCATTGGAACCCCAGCCTTGACCACTCGGGGAATGAAGGAATCCGAGATGAAGAAGGTTGGCGCCTGGATCGTCGATGCACTCAACCAGCGCACCAACCCCATCGCCCTCACCAAGATTCGCAAACAAGTGGAAGCCTTCGCCGAAGGCTTCCCCCTCTACCCAGAACGCCGCAACCGCAACCTAGCCGGCGTCCGCGGCTAACGCAGACATATGGGGCACCCCCGCCCGTACGCTAGGATTTAACCGCAGAATCATTGGGATGCTAGGCTCTGTGCTTTAATCATCTCCGTGAAGATCGCCATTGATGTCCGACGCGTCTCCGATTTCGGCGTCGGCACCTACATCCGAAACGTCGTCCGCACCTTGGGACGCCTCGATCACGAAAACGAGTACTTGCTCATCGGCTCACCAGTGAGCGTTAGCGAGATCGGTCCTCTGCCCGGGAATGTTCGGAATATTTCGCTCCTCCGCCGCGAACTCTCACTGCCCGGCTGGATGGAGTTTCGCAAGGCCGTCCGGCAGCACCGCTGCGATCTGGTGCACATTCCGCACTTAGTCTGGCTTCCACGCGCCTTGTCGTGTCCGTACGTGATCACCGTCCACGACGTCCTGGAGCATCTCGTCAGCTCCGGCCAGAAGTCCGGTGTGAAGCGCTTCTTGCACTTCCAGCTCACGCGCCGCGCCCTGCAGCGCGCGGCCCGCATCGTTGCCGTGTCGCAATTCACCCGGCAGGAAGTGCGGCACCTGTTCAGCATTCCGCAAGGAAAAATCGACGTAGCCTACAACGCCCTCGACGAACGCTTCCTCCACGGACACGCCACCGAGGCCGAAAAACTCATCATTGCCGAGCGCTACCAGGTGAATTATCCGTTTCTGCTATACGTCGGCCGCGTCAGCGCCCACAAGAACGTCGTTCGCATCATTGAGGCATTCTCCGCGCTCAAAACTGAACTCGCCAAAGAATGCCAGTATCCTGATCTGAAGCTGATCATCATCGGCGACGACGTATCCAGCCACCCGGACCTGCGGCGGACGGTCCGGCGCAGCGGCGTGGGCCGGGACGTAAGATTTCTGGGCTTCGTGCCCATCGATATTTTGCGGATCTTTTACGATGCAGCGAAGGTGTTTGTTTTTCCATCGTTGTACGAAGGCTTCGGCTTGCCGCCGCTGGAAGCCATGGCGCACGGGACACCCGTCGTCACCTCGAACACTTCTTCGCTGCCCGAGGTCGTGGGCGACGCTGCGGTGCTGGTCAATCCGGAAAACGTCTTCGAAATTATGCGCGGCATACACAGCGCGCTGCTCGACCCCATCTTGCGCGCTGGTATGAAGCGCCGCAGCGTGGCGCAGGTCGCTAAGTTTTCCTGGGAGGCGTCCGTCCGTCAATTGCTGAAAACCTACCGCATGGCCGCCGGAAGTGCCGCGGGCAAACCCCCGCCACTCTTCGAGCGCGTCACGTAAGTCGCCGGCTCCTACGCTGGATAGCTTTGGCTGATATAGCTTTCCATCTCCTGAATTGTCTGTTCCTGCTTAGAAACAATCCACTTGACGATGTCCCCAATAGAAACCACTGCCACCACCCCGTCAGCCTCGAGGACCGGCAGATGCCGGATGCGGTGCTGCGTCATCAGCGCCATGCATTCGTCGACGGCCACACGAGGGCTCACGTACAACACCGGCGAGGTCATAATTTCCGCCACGGTGGTTTCCTTGGACGACCGGCCCTTCAGGACCACCTTCCGCGCGTAGTCGCGCTCGGAAAGAATGCCTACCAACTTTCCCTCCGACATTACTAGCAGAGCCCCAATACCTTTCTCAGCCATCTCCTCCACAGCGTGGTAGACAGACTCCCCGGGCGCCACCGACCAAACCACGCCGCCCTTGGTCTTCATCACCGACCCGATGGTGTCACTGAGTTTCATGAGAACACCTCCGCCCAAGAATCTGCGCCCAACGTCCGTCCCGAGTCAATACTTCTTTTTGCTGACCCACGAACGAAAGGGCATAGGTAGCGGCTGACGGTTTCGTGCAAATAGTGGCGTCCTATAATCGATCAGCACTCCACTTTTGCCGCCCGAGGACTCAACCATGCGTCTGGAAACCCTGGCTGTGCACGCTGGCGCGGACATCGATCCGACCACTGGAGCAGTCGCCCCGCCCATTCATCTTTCCACCACCTTTGAGCATGGTCCCGCCTGCGAAGAGACGCACGGCTACTCCTACATCCGCGAAAAGAATCCGACGCAGACTCGTCTGGAAGAGGCCATGGCCAAGCTGGAAGGCGGCGAAACGGCTCTGGCTTTCGCCTCGGGTATGGGCGCCCTCTGCTGTGTCATGCAGTCGCTCGGGCCGGGCTCGCACGTGATCTTTCCCGACGATGCCTACACGGGCTTTCGCAATTTATATCGAGAATTCTTGTCGCATTGGGGGATCGAATACAACGTAGTCGACATGACCGATCACTCTGTGATCAAGGGTGCGGTCCGGCCGAATACGAAGATCGTGGTAACCGAGACGCCTTCTAATCCCATGATGAAGATCACCGACCTCGCCGGGGTGGCCGAGATCACCCACGCCGCCGGAGCCGATCTCCTCGTCGACAACACCTTCGCCACCCCCATGTTGCAGCGGCCTTTGGAATTCGGTGCCGACATTGTTCTGCATTCCACAACAAAATACTGTGGCGGCCACAGTGACGTGCAGGGTGGATGCTTGGTGCTTAGATCGAGCAATCGCTGGAAGCAGCGGCTCTACCGCGGCCGCATGATCATGGGTGCAGCGGCTTCACCATTCAATTCCTGGCTGATCCTCCGCGGCTTGCGCTCGCTGGACTGCCGCATGGAACGGCATTGCTCTAACGCCGCCAAGGTCGCCGCCTCCCTGGAGGCTCACGCCAAAGTTGAGAGTGTTTGTTATCCCGGGCTAAACTCGAACCCCGGCCACAACCTCGCCCGCCGACAGATGAAAGCCTTTGGCGGCATGCTGTCCTTCCAAGTCCGCGGCGGGTATGACGAAGCTATTCACGTCGCTTCGCGCGTCAAGCTCTTCACGAACGCCACTAGTTTGGGAGGCACCGAGAGCCTCATCGAACACCGCGCCTCGTCGGAAGGGCAGGGAACGAAGGTGCCGCAGAACTTGCTCCGGGTCTCGGTGGGTCTGGAACATGCCGACGACTTGATTGAGGATTTGATGCAGGCGCTGGGATGAAGGGCTAGCGGCTATCTGAGTCAGGGCGGGGCGGAAACTCCGCATAGATCGTAGAAAGCTGGTGAAGCGAATCAGCGCGCCTTGAAAAAACACCCCAGATTCTAGATAATGTCTAGTAAATATATGGGCTTAATAGAAGCAACTCGTGCAGGCATTTACGCTGGCTGGATCGGATTCGAGAATCTGGGCGACGAGGCCATGTACGGAATTTGTCGTGAGCGTTTCCCGTCCGTGAGTTGGTCCACCTCTTATCAACTGTCGTATCGACCCGATGGGGCCCAGTGGCTTAGGCGAGGGGCGACCGACGTGCGCCGCCTGTTGCGCGAGTTCGCCGCCGAGGTCCGCCGCCAGCCGCGCTTGCGGAAGCTTGCCGCGCGGGGCACGCATAGTTTGATTAAGTTTCTCGGTGGTGAGGTGGCCCTTCTAGGCGGAGGTACCCTCATCAACCGAGACCCATGGAACTTAGCAACTTATCTGGAGCTTCGACACCGAACCCGCTCACTGGTTCCGATCTTTGGATCTGGGGTGGCGTCTCCAGAGTTTTGGTCATCTCGCCCGGAGTGGAAGGACACGCGCAAGGAGTGGGTTTCCGCCCTGGCCGAGTTGCCCATCGCCGGCGTCCGCGGACCAAATTCCCTGGAATTCCTGCGCGAGGCGGGAGCCAAGAATGTCGTGGTGTCCGGAGATCCGGCAATCGCCTACCATTCACCTTACCGGAACGCGCCAGCCTGGGTCCGTCCCGATCGGCCGTTGCGCGTTGCTATTAACACTGGGGACTGCTCCGGCAATCTTTGGGGTCGGCCCGACAATATCCAGCAATCCCTCGTTGCCCTGGCGCGGTGGTTGCGGGAAGAGAAACACCATGTGGAACTGTTGCCCGTTTGGAGCAAGGATCTAGATAGTTGCCAACAGGTTGCGCGGCTCGCCGGACTGCCGGAATCGGCGGTTAGCGCTCCGCTGACGACGCACGACAAGTTCTTGAAGAGGGCGGAGACCTTCGATCTTCTCATTGCCGTAAAGCTCCATGCAGCGGTTCTGGCGTCGGCTGCCAATGTGCCCTGTGTCGTGCTGGAATACCAGCCGAAGTGCTTGGATTTTGCTGCAAGCATCGGCTGGGAGCGATTTACGATTCGAACCAGCCACCTCACCCCTGCCAAATTGATAGACAGGGTCGCCCTCTTGGTGGAGCAGCTTGCCCCAGCGAGACAGGAGCTTACTCAGAGCGTAGGCAAACTCGAGCAGCAATTTGACGAATATTGCCGCCAGATCGAACCCTTGATCCTAGGGAAGGGCGCGGCGGACTACCAAGCGTCACCCTCTAGGACAGCCGCCGGATGGGGTGTTTAGCGCATTTCCCGATATTGCGCTTGAATAAACTTGGCGAAGGGCGGGCCGCCCTCGGTCCCCTCTCACGCTCCAGCTCCCTCCTCCGCATATAATCGACCCGCCATGAAACTTGAACAGAAAATCGCGGAACTCGAGCGGCGGAGCAAGCTCGCGGACGAAGGCGGGGGACCGGCTCGCCTCGAAAAGCAACACAAAGAAGGCAAGATGACAGCGCGGGAGCGAGTCGAATTCCTTCTGGATGAGGGTACGTTCGAGGAAACCGACAAGCTGGTCACGCATCGCTGTACCGACTTCGGCATGCAGGACAACAAGTTTCAGGGCGATGGTTTCATCACCGGCTATGGCAAAGTGGATGGGCGGACAGTCTTTGTGTTCGCGCAAGATTTTACGGTCTTCGGAGGGTCGCTATCGGAAACGAACGCGGCAAAGATCGTCAAGATAATGGATATGGCGGCGAAAGTGGGCGCGCCCCTGATTGGCTTGAACGATTCGGGTGGGGCGAGGATTCAGGAAGGCGTGATGTCGCTGGCGGGGTATGCGGATATTTTCCTGCGGAATACGCTCTACAGCGGGGTGGTGCCGCAAATCTCAGCGGTGATGGGGCCCTGTGCGGGCGGAGCGGTGTATTCCCCCGCGATCACGGATTTCGTTTTGATGGTGGAACACACATCGTACATGTTCATCACCGGACCAGATGTGATCCGGCTGGTGACGCATGAGGAAGTAACGAAAGACCAGCTCGGCGGGGCCATGACGCATAACGAGACTTCCGGCGTCGCCCATTTTGCGGCGAAGGACGACGCCGAATGCCTCTCCATGATTCGCGAGCTGCTCAGCTTCATGCCGTCCAACAATCTGGAAGAGCCGCCACGCAAGGTCTGCACCGACCCGATCGACCGTGCGGATGCAGCGCTGGATACGCTGGTCCCGGCGGAATCGAATCAGCCGTATGACATGAAGGACGTGTTACGCCATGTGGCGGACGACGGCTACTTCTTTGAAGTACAGGAGCACTACGCCAAGAACATGGTGATCGGCTTTGCGCGCATGGGCGGGAAGCCAGTCGGCTTTGTCGCGAATCAGCCGGCTTTCTTGGCAGGGACTCTGGATATCAATGCCTCGGTGAAGGGCGCCCGCTTCGTCCGCTTCTGCGACTGTTTCAATATACCCCTGATTACGTTTGAAGACGTCCCGGGATTCCTTCCTGGAACAACGCAAGAGTATGGAGGGATCATTCGCCACGGAGCGAAGCTGCTGTATGCGTTTGCCGAGGCCACCGTGCCGAAGATCACGGTCATCACGCGCAAGGCCTATGGCGGGGCGTATTGCGTGATGGCATCGAAGCATATCCGAGCGGACGTGAACTATGCCTGGCCCACGGCGGAGATCGCTGTTATGGGGCCCGAGGGTGCCGTCGACATCGTCTACAAGCGCGAACTGGAGCGAGCGGAAAACCGCGAAGCCATGCGAGCGGAGAAAATGGAAGAGTTCCGGGACCGCTTCGCGAATCCCTACGTGGCTGCGGAACGCGGGTTCGTGGATGCTGTCATCCATCCGCGTGAGACGAGGAAGCGCCTGATCCAAGCGCTGGAGATGCTCGAGAACAAAAGGGATAAAAACCCACCAAAGAAACACGGGAATATTCCGCTGTAGGGATTCGTCCCAAAGCGGCATTTGGCGAAAGCCTTTGTCTTTTGGGCTACCCATCTAGCGCCCGGACGGGGTTTGGCATACAATTCACGGGATGGATCCGATCCCCGGCGATAAACCGGGAAAACGTGTGTCCACTCTATCCCTAGAACTAGGAAACAAAGGAGCATTTCACCCCATGAAGAAGCTAATCGCGATGTTGTTCGCCCTGGCGCTGGTCACCAGTTCGTCGATGGCGTTTGCCGAGTGCAAGCCTGCCGATGACAAGAAGATGGATAAGAAGGAAGCCAAGGCCAAGAAGCACAAGAAAGCCAAGAAGGAAAAAGCGGAAGACAAGAAAGACAAGATGTAAACAGGTTTTCGATCGAAGACCCCGGCCTTGGCCGGGGTTTTTTGTTTTTGGGCCTTCGCCGCAGAGGGGCGGGTGCGCGGCAACTGCGTGCTACAATTGAGTCTAGAACGTCGCCTGTTTTCGGCTTCGTTTCCATCCGTTTGGGCTAGCCCGCGCCCTATCATTTGCAAAGACCAAGCTATGAGAGATTGTTGACGCGTGCCAAAATCACCGAAATCATCGACTCCCCAATCCCCAAGAAAGATCATTACCTACTCTGACGCGGGCGTGAATATTGATGCCAGCAACCGTGCGAAACAGCGCATAAAGTATCTGGCGCAGAAGACATTTACGCGGGGCGTGTTGAGCGAGATTGGCGGGTTTGGCGGGCTGTTTTCGCTGGGCGGCAAGTACACCGATCCAGTGCTGGTATCGAGCGCCGACGGCGTGGGCACCAAGCTCCGAGTGGCCTTTGAGATGGGGAGCCATCGCACGGTCGGTGCCGATCTGGTCAACCACTGCGTCAACGACATTGCAGTGCAGGGCGCTACGCCAATGTTCTTCCTGGACTACCTGGCGACCGGGAAGCTCGATCCGGAAATCGCCGTGAAAGTAGTCGAAGGCTTGGCGGAAGCCTGCAAGGCGAACGCCTGTGCGTTGATTGGCGGCGAAACCGCGGAGATGCCCGGATTCTATCCCGACGGCGAGTACGACTTGGCAGGATTCATCGTCGGCGTAGTCGAGCGGGAGAAGATCATTACCGGCAAGACCGTGGAAGCGGGCGATGTGATTTTCGGGTTGCCTTCCACCGGGCTGCATACGAACGGATATTCGCTAGCGCGGAAGTTGCTGTTCGAAGTCGCGGGCTACACGCCGGATACGTACGTGAACGAGATCAAAGGCAAGGTCGGCACTGAGCTGCTGAAGATTCACAAGAGCTACTGGCACGTCATCAAGCGCATGGTGGAAAACGACTTGGTTGCCGCAATGGCACACATCACCGGCGGCGGCATGACGGAAAATCTGCCGCGCGTGCTGCCCCGCAACGTCGCGGCAGAAATTGAAATGGGTTCCTGGCCGGTGCAGCCGATTTTTGAGCACCTACAGAAACTGGGGAACGTTCCGCAAGAGGACATGCTGCGAACGTTCAATATGGGGTTGGGGATGCTGCTGGTAATTCCTGCGGCGAAATTCAAGAAGGCGCAAGGTCTGCTCGAGCGGATCGGCGAAAAACACTACACGGTGGGACGCATTGTGAAGGGCGAACGGAAAGTGATGTACGTCTAAACCTTCTCCACCGGAGACACCGAAGAAAACAGGGTCTCCACGTTCCCGTTCTATTGATCTTCAAGTTTCTTGATTTGGTTTCCTCCGTGTCTCAGTGCCTCCGTGGCGAATGATTTTGGATTCCATGCACAATCTTGGCATTCTCCTTTCCGGACGCGGCTCGAACTTCATCGCCATCGCGGATAGCATCGATGCCGGACGCATCCCGAACGCGCGTATTGCGGTAGTCATCTCCAACCAGCCGGATGCTCCGGCAATTGAGACCGCGAAGCAGCGTGGATTGACTGTGCTGGTGATTCCTTCCAAAGGCCTCCCCCGCGAAGAGCATGACCGCGCCGTGGTCGCCGCTCTGAACGAACATGCCGCAGAGTGGGTTTGCCTCGCGGGCTATATGCGATTGCTCTCTCCTTGGTTTGTGCAGCAATTTCCGCAGCGGATCCTGAATATTCACCCGTCGTTGTTGCCCGCGTTCCCGGGCCTCGACGCGCAGAAACAGGCCTTCGAGTATGGTGTGCGCGTTTCCGGATGCACCGTCCATTTAGTAGACGAGCAACTGGACCATGGTGCGATTGTGCTGCAAAAGGCCGTGCCGGTTCTGGATTCGGACGACGACCACTCGCTAGCGGCGCGAATCCTCGAGCAGGAGCACATTGCTTATTCCGAAGCCCTGAATATCGTGCTCAAAGGCGGCTATGAAATCGTTGGGCGAAGGCTGCAGCGCAAGGACTAAATCCACTCTCGCTATAATCACCTCTCATGGCTTCTTTTCCACCAGTTGACGAGCAGCTCGCCTACATCTCCAAAGGCGCGGCGGAAATCATTCATACCGGAGAGCTGCGCTCGCGTCTGGAGAAGTCTCTACAGACCGGCACACCGCTACGCGTCAAAGCCGGATTTGATCCCACCGCGCCAGACCTGCATCTCGGCCATACAGTGCTGCTACGCAAACTGAAGCACTTTCAGGATCTCGGGCATATCGTTATCTTTCTGATCGGCGATTTTACCGGCATGATTGGTGATCCGACCGGCCGCTCGGTCACTCGGCCTCCGCTGACCCGCGAAGACATTGTGCGCAATTCCGAGACGTACAAAGCGCAGGTCTTCAAGATCTTGAATCCTGAAAAAACCGAAGTCCGTTTCAATAGCGAGTGGATGGGAAAGCTCTCCACGGAAGACTTCATCCGCCTCACCGCGAAATACACGGTTTCACAAATGCTCGAGCGCGAAGAGTTTCACAAGCGCTTTCAGCAGGAAAAGCCGATTGCTTTGCACGAGCTACTTTACTCGCTGGTACAGGGCTACGATTCCGTCGCGCTCAAAGCCGACGTGGAACTCGGCGGGACGGACCAGAAATTCAATCTGCTCGTGGGCCGCGAACTGCAACGTGCTTACGGCGAGCCCTCGCAAATCGTACTCACCATGCCGATTCTAGAAGGTCTCGACGGCGTGCAGAAAATGTCGAAGTCCCTGGGGAACGCCATCGGCATCCACGAGCCTCCGCTGGAGATGTTCGGCAAAGTGATGTCGATTTCTGACGCGATGATGTGGCGCTATTACGAACTGCTTACGGATCGCCCGATGAGTGAGATCGAAAGGATGCAGCAAGATCAGTCCCCGATGGAGAAGAAGAAGGAACTGGCGCGAGAGATTGTCGAGGTTTTCCATTCTGGCGAGGCTGCCCTTCGTGCGGACGATGACTGGGCCAAGCAGCACCAGAAAGGGTTGACGCCGGATAGCATTGAGGCAGTAGACATTCCGTTAATGGAGCTTCGTGATCTTGTTGCATCCCCGATCACAGCAGGAATCCCGGTAGAAGTTCAGACGGACAAGGTGATTTTCAGAGCTGGCTTGGCGTCTTCTCGCACGGACGCTGCGCGAAAGATTAAAGAGAAGGCGGTCAGAATCAACGGTGTCCAACATTTCCTGCCATTACTAGAGATCGTTTACAACACGCCGTTTGTGCTTCAAGTGGGTCGCAAGATCAAACGCGTTACGGTCATGATGAGGTAAGGGCAGGTTTTATGGAGTCAAAACGACTACACGCGGACTTCAACGGTCTATTTGGAGAAATTCTTTGTCTTTCTCACCAAGATACTTGCAAGGATGAAGATGGTAACTTGGTTGAGCTGCGCGAGGGGATGATCGTAACCGCTTTTGACCAAGATAGTGACGAACATGGAAACCGAGATGACCTTGTTGCCTCAGGCGTGGTCGAGCCTTCCCCCGAATGGCTTCAATGCCGAGGCTCCCGTTGGATTCTCAGAATCGATGAGAATGGTGTCAGGAATGAATCGTATCTGCGGTGCTAGGTCTTGGCGGTTAGCGAACTAGTCCTTATTGGTTAGCCTTTAAAGATTTTCTGAGTCAGACCTGACCCCTTCGCGTAAAATGTAAACGTTTTCGTAAGCCAAAAAAACACTAATTAGGAAGATCCGTTCCCCGGAGAACACTCAATGCCCCGTCGCGTTTGCAGTTGGCTGTGTGCCCTGATGCTCACAAGCCTATTCACCATCCCCGCCCGCTCGCAGCAAACCACTCTCTCCTACCGCGATGCCACCCTCCCCGTCGAGCAGCGTGTCGCCGATCTTCTTCATCGGATGACGCCGGACGAGAAAATTCAACAGTTGCAGGGCTCATGGCAGAACCCATCGCAGGTTCACGATCCCAAACTCATGTTCGTAGGCCCCAAGGGCGAGTTCCTTCCCGGCCAAGCTGCGATCTTGCTGAAAGATGGACTCGGCGAAATGTCCCGCCCCAGCGAGAATCGCGGGCCGCGAGAGATGGCGGAGTTCACCAACGCGATCCAGAAGTGGATGAAGGAAAATACGCGGCTGGGCATTCCTGTTCTGTTTCACGAAGAGTGCCTGCACGGCCACGCCGCGCCTAAAGGAACGTCGTTTCCGATGGCGATCGCGCTGGCGTCTACGTTCGATCCGGCGCTGGTGCAGGACGTATTCTCCGCCACGGCAGTCGAAGTCCGCGCCCGCGGGGCGCAGCAGTGCCTGACGCCCGTGCTCGATCTAGCGCGCGATCCCCGCTGGGGTCGCACCGAAGAGACCTACGGCGAAGACCCATATCTAACTTCTCGAATCGGCGTGGCAGCGGTCAAGGGCTTCCAGGGGCCGGGACCGGTAATCGACAAACAGCATGTCATCGCCACGTTGAAGCACTTCGCCGTTCACGGCCAGCCCGAAGGCGGCACCAATGTTGCACCGGGAAACTACTCTGAGCGAGTTGTCGAAGAATATTTCCTGCGTCCGTTCCAGGCGGCCGTGCAGGAAGCCGGCGCGCAAAGCGTGATGGCGTCCTACAACGAGATTGACGGTATTCCCTCGCATGGCAACAAGCATTTGCTGACGGAAATTCTGCGGCAGCGCTGGGGTTTCCAGGGCGTGCTGGTCTCGGACTATTTCGGGATTACCGACCTCAACAACCTGCACCATGTGGTCGCCAACAACGATCAGGCGGCCAAGCTTGCGCTCGAATCGGGCGTCGATGTCGAGCTGCCAGCCGCGGATGCGTTCAAGAGTCTCGCTACACAAGTGCAGAAAGGCACAGTCGCCGAAGCCGACATTGATCGCGCGGTCGCTCACCTGCTGCGGGAAAAATTTCTCACCGGATTATTTGACGACCCCTACGTCGATCCCGCGAACGCCGAAAAGGTAACCAACACTCGGGAGCACCAGCAACTCGCCCTCAAAGCTGCTCACGAAGCGATCATTCTCTTGAAGAACGACCAGCGTCTGCTGCCGCTCGACAAGACCCAGTACAAGCACATCGCCGTAATCGGCCCGAACGCCGCCGACGTGCACCTCGGTGGCTACAGCGACAAGCCTGGCCGCGGTGTCAGCATCCTCGAGGGAATCAAGGACAAAGTTGGATCGAGCGCCCAAGTACTTTACGCCGAAGGCTGCAAGATCACCGAAACCGATCCCAACTGGAATGCCGACAAGGTTGTGCTGGGCGACCCCGTTCTGAACGCCAAACGCATTGCCGCAGCCGTGCCTGTCGCCAAAAAGGCGGATCTGGTCATCCTGGTTCTGGGCGGCAACGAGCAAAGTTCGCGCGAGGCTTGGGCTCCCAGCCACCCTGGCGACCGGGACAATCTGGATTTGCTGGGCAGTCAGGACGAACTCGTCAAAGCCATTCTCGCCACCGGTAAGCCGACGGTTGTCTTTCTGTTACACGGCCGTCCCAATTCCATCAACTACATCGCCGAAAATGTGTCCGCCATCTTGGAGGGCTGGTATCTCGGCCAGGAAGGCGGAACCGCCGCCGCTGATGTCCTTTTCGGCGACTACAATCCCGCCGGCAGGCTGCCCATTTCGGTGCCCCGTTCCGTTGGCCAGTTGCCCGACTACTACTATCAGAAGCCGGCGGCGAAGCGGGAATATCTGGGCACGAGCGTCGAGCCGCTGTTTCCCTTTGGCTACGGCCTGAGCTATACCTCGTTCCAGTACAGCAACCTAAAGGTGACACCGGCGACGATCGGGCCGGAGGGAACCGCGAAGGTTTCGGTTCAGGTGACAAACTCGGGCAAGGTGCAGGGCGAGGAAGTCGCGCAGCTCTACATTCGCGACGAGGTCAGCTCCGTGACGCGGCCGGTCAAGGAATTGCGCGGGTTCCGCCGTCTTGCCTTGCAGCCGGGCGAGAGTCAGACGCTCGAATTCAGGTTGGGATTCGACGAACTGTCGTTCCTCGACCGCGATCTGCATCGCGTGGTCGAGCCGGGGACGTTCAAGATCATGGTGGGCGGGAACTCGAAAGATCTTATCGAGACCACATTGAATGTGGCAGTGCCGGGGAGTGCACACTAAGGGATGCTCGCGGGCGGGTGCGCCCTCGCCACACGGGCTGGCGAATCTGTTAGTCTGCCGCGATGCGCGCCGCGGCCATCCTGGGTATCGGAACCTCGCCGGATGACCTCGGGCCCTTCCAGACCGGGCCATCGGGCTTTCAGCTTGGCTTGCCCACGGACGCTGGCGGTCTCGCTGCCATCCTCATTTTCGGCGGCGATGGCACCGTTCATCGGCATCTTGGCGACCTCGTGCGGCTGCGGCTGCCGGTGCTTGTCGTGCCGCGGGGTAGCGGCAACGATTTTGCCCGTTCGCTCGAACTTTCTAATCTCGCGCAAGCCGCTGCGGCATGGAAGCTGTTCGCCGGGGGCGGCAACAACGTCCGAACGGTGGATCTCGGCGTCATCACGCCGCTGGGCCCGAATGCGGAACCAAAACGCTATTTTTCCTGCGTCGCTGGCGTCGGGCTGGACACGGCCACCGCGCGCATCGCCAACCAGCTCCCCCGCTGGCTGAGAGGAAACGGAGGCTATGCCTTGAGCCTCCCGGTAGCACTGGCTGGCTTCACTCCCCCGCAAGTAGACCTGCGGGCTGACGGCCAACCGCACAGCTCCGTTCGACGCGTGCTGGCTGCTTTTGCCAATACGCCTTGGTACGGAGGCGGGATGCACATCGCTCCCCGCGCCGATATGACGGACGGGCTGCTCGATGCGTGTGTCATCGGGGCCATGTCGAAAGCCAAGCTGTTGCGGCTGTTTCCCTCCGTCTACGGCGGCAATCATCTTAAGTTTGCGGAAGTTGAGTATGGGCAGGCGAGGAGCTTTGAGCTGGCCACGCGCCCTCCCGTGGATGTCTACGCCGACGGAGAATTCGTCTGCCAAACACCGGTCGAGATTGGCTTGGCCAACGGCGCGCTTCGCGTCATCGTGCCGAGTCTTCGCTAGTGGAGGCCTAGGTCTCCATCAAAACCTTACCTACATATTCTTGCTAGCCGATAACTGATCGGCATTACTGCGCCGGAAAAGCGAAGTGAAACACCACGAACATGACAGCCAGCACCGCCAGCACGCTGCCCTCCGGCCCTACGCTTCCGCCGGAAAGCCATGCCGGACCCTGGGACGAAGAACCGAGCAGGTGCCCCGGCGCTTAGCTCGGTTACGCGAGCTCGGTTACGCGAGCAAAGATACGCGAGCATAGACACGAGGGTTGACGGAATCAAGTTGCAGGCAAGAAGAGAAGAAAAGGGCGAAGCCGCCCTTGCTTGGAAAATCTTGGTCTCTGCTTACAGAACCTTACTTAGAGAACCTTATTTAAAGAACCTTATTTAGAGACCTTACTTACGGCACCTTGACGTTCAACCCCCGCCGATATGACGGATGGGCTGCTCGCTGCGTGTGTGTCGTCGGGGCCCAGTCGAAAGCCGAGCTGCTGCGGCTGTTTCCCTTCGCCTATCAGCAAATCATCTTCAGTTTGCAGCCAATTGAGTTTGGGCAGGCGAGGAGCTTTGAGCTGGCCACGCACCCTCCCGTGGATGTCTATGCGCCGAGGGAGAATTCGTCGGCCAAACACCGGTCGAGATTGGTGTGGCAAACGGCGCGCCTCGGGTCATCGTGCCGCGCACTCTGTGACCCTAGATCGCCTCGGCGGCACTTGTCCCCGATTTTGCCGGATGCGTTGCCTGGAACGCTGCGAACAGGATTCCAATCACAACGAATACCAGCACGCTGCCCTCCGGGCCCACCGTGCCTCCCGTTAACCAGGCGGGGCCGTGGAATGAGGCGTTCAGCAAGTGGCCCTGCACCATGGTTCCGCTGTCGGGAACGCCGTAGAAATAGCTCTCCGCCCAATCCCAGGAGGCGTGCAGACCTACCGCAAACCACAAGTTTCCTGTCCGCAGCACGGTGAAGCAAAAAAACAGACCAATCAATCCCGCCGCCAGCGCTCCGCGCCAGCTCTCTCCCTGGTTCCCAAGATGCACCAACCCAAACAGAGCCGAGAGCGCCAAGGCCGCCGGCCAAAATCCGATGCCACGCCTTAGCGTGAACAGCGCATAGCCGCGAAACAGAAATTCCTCGAAGAATCCAACCAGAAGAAACATCAATGCCCAAAACAGAGCGAACTTCACCGCTTTGATCCCATGTACGCCGGGGGACCCAAAATAGAATGCGTGAGAGCCGCGTAGCGCTACCAGGAGGAGACTCAACGCCACAAATCCCCAAACCACGCCCCAGACGAACATCTTGCCGAAGGCGCCACGGGCCGGAAGTCCGTAAACGCCAACCGAGCGGCTCTCGATCCTGCTCATCGCCACTGCGGGGAATACGGCGCAGATCACGACGACGATCTCTTGTGCCAGATAAAGCCAAACTGTTCCCGCCAACCGGTGCAGGGCAGGGCTGAGCCAGCGGGCCGTCATAAACAGTGCCAACACCATGGCAAGGTACAGCACAAATCCCCATCCCGAGCGTAATCCTTCGGCGCCAAAGAATAGTTCGGTGAGCCGAGTCTGTCCCTTTCGCGGACTTGGTACCTGAAGTTGAGAGGTTGAATCGGGAATTGCACCAGACAGCTCTTGCGGCTCGGTCACAGGGGATCCTCGAAAGTTATCAGCCTATCAGAAGTCTTAGAGTTGCCAATCGCGGGCGGAGTCGTTTGAAAGGAAAAAAAAGAAAAGGGCAGCCGCAGCCGCCCTTCCTTTGGACAATCTTGGTCTCTACTTACAGAACCTTGACGTTCTCGGCCTGCCAGCCCTTCGGACCCTTCACCACGTCGAACTGCACTTGTTGGCCTTCTTGCAAGCTGCGGAATCCGTTGGACTGGATCGCCGAAAAATGCACGAAGACATCTTCGCCGTTCTGACGGCTGATGAAGCCGTATCCCTTTGCGTCGTTAAACCACTTTACTGTTCCTTGTTCCATGTTGGTGCTTGTAAACCTCGGTGTTTCTTCAGATTATGCGCTGGATTGGTACGGGATTGTGCAGGCAGGGTCACTCTGTAGAGCAGGGTAGACACGAAACTGCAACGAGCCACTAAAATCTAACGCAGCTTTAGTCTACCCTACCTGTGGAAAAAGCGCCATATTAAGTTTGGTAGGTTATTTTCCAGGGCAACCGAGCCAGTCCGATGACCCTTCCTCGGACCGCTGTCCCCAACCGTCTGTGTGTAAAGGGTTTACGGGGCGGCGGTCGGTGGGGTGACCGGGTTGGTGTGCGGCGAAAGAACCCCTTCTCCAGCACCCTGCTTCCAGCGCGGCGCCGCAGTCTCCCATGCCAAGGAGCCTGTCCAAGGACCCTGTCAAGGAGCCGCACGGGTCGCTTCCCGAGTACGAAACCTCAAACTACGGTTGCACATTCGTATTGGTCGGACCGTAATCGCTGAGCCGGGATCGCTGAGCGGTGATCGCTGAAACGTGATCGCTGAAACGTGATCGCTGAAACGAAGGATGGGCAGGAGAACCCTCCGGACTGGCGTCACAGCCAGGTTACTTTTCTCGACTCGGACAGCCATCGGATTCTCTTCGGTTCATCAGATCGCGACCGCATTCTTTCCATCGGCCAGTCGGATCACCACCAAATTCTATTCCATTTGTGAAACGGTTTCGCCCGACTGGCCGGGCGCGAGAGGAGCAGAACCAGATTGCTACCGAGCGTGACGCACTTTGCCTTTAGAATCAATAGTCTGGAGCATCCGAGCCTGCCTGCAGCTCTCAAACTCGATCGCCTCGCCGTCATTCTAGTCTCCCCCCATAACCCCCTGAACTTGGGGGCGGCGGCGCGCGCCATGAGCAATTTCCGGTTTTCCAGCCTGCGCGTGGTCAACCCTTATGACGTGGCTTTTCGCAACGCCCGGTCGGCTGTGGGGGCTTCCGAGGTGCTCACCAGCGCTGTCGAATATGCCACGGTGGCGGAGGCGGTGGCGGACTGTGGCTTGGTCGTCGGCACGACCGCCGTGCGGCATCGTGAGATCCAGCACCCCCTGTGGCGGGTGGAGTATGGATCACGCTTGATTCGCAAGCAGATGGCGTCGGGCCGCGTTGCGATCTTGTTTGGTTCGGAAAAAGTGGGGCTCTCGAATGCCGACCTGAGCCATTGCCATTGGCTCATGCGTATCCCGGCCTATGGTGACCAGATTTCCATGAATCTGGGGCAGGCGGTGGCAATTTGTCTGTACGAGCTGATTCGCGATGCACGAGCGCGTGAGTCGGGTGGGAAGGCAAGAACAGCGCGTTCCAAGAAGGCAACGGCGGCAGAGGTCGAGCGCGTCACGGCCAGTTTGTTTGAAGCGCTGCAAAAAAGCGGCTATGTGCGGTCGAATGCCGACGCCTTTATCGAGGAAAAAGTACGGCGCCTGGTGTGCCGAATGAATCTGAATCACGACGACGCGGATTTGTGGCTTGGAATGCTGCGGCAGATCCTGTGGAAGTTGCGCCAAGAGCTCTAAGCGTAGGTTCCCCGGGGACTTCACACCTTCAGTTCGATCCGCACCGTATGTGACGCCACAGCCCCCACAATCTTGGACTTCATGCACCGTGGCCTCGCTCCAGTTCACCGTCCCAAAGGCGCGACCAAAGCGTTTCCGCTCACCGTCCGGGAGAGTCCTCGCTGCGGAATCAAAAATCGGCCAAACTGGCCAGAACGCAGTGGGGTGGCTGCGCTTCACCTCCATGCCTCGCGCAGGCACCCTCCCTTCGATAACGGGTACGAAGGTGTTTTCGAAAAGCAACTTGTGCGTGTCCGGCATGAGCTTCACCGGGTCCAGATTTTCTTGCTTGGATGGAGATTGTGCGGGAGTAGGCCGCCCGGCAAGAATGCTGAGAAGCTGCAGCCTTGAAGGTGTTGAACAGAAATTGCTTCCGTTGCCAGCCGCCTCCGTGTTCCAGAGCGTTTTCTCTTTTCACGAGGGTGCACAAAGATCGAGCGCCCATGAGAGGTCAGTCTTCAGGGGCGCCCGGGGTAAATTCAGTGTGCGAAGTCGTGAAGAATCGCTTGCTTTACAGTCGCGTGCACACCGCCTTCGTTTGCGTATACAACTCGAGCGCATCTTTGCCCATCTCGCGTCCCCAGCCGGACTGTTTGTAGCCCCCGAAGGGAAGAGCGGCGTCGAAAATGTTGTAGCAGTTAATCCACACGGTTCCCGCGCGCAGGGCTGAAGCAAGCCTGTGCGCCTTGCTGATGTCGCGAGTCCAGATGCCAGCGGCGAGGCCGTAGACGGAATCGTTGGCGCGCGGCGTGAGTTCCTCGGGATCGTCGAACGGAATCGCCGTCACGACGGGACCGAAGATCTCCTCCTGCACGACCTTCATGTTTTCTTTCGTGTCCACCAGGACCGTCGGCTGCACGAAGTATCCTTTGCCATCGAGCTTGCTGCCACCCGCGGCGGCGCGGGCGCCTTCGCCGAATCCGATCTCAAGATAGTTGCAGACGCGTTGCAACTGCTCTTGCGAAACCAGGGGGCCCATTTGCGTGTCAGGCTCCATACCGGGACCGACTTTAATGTTGCGGGCATGCTCGGCCACGCCTTCCACCACCTGATCGAAAGCGGCACGCTCCACGTAAAGTCGCGATCCGGCGCAGCAGCATTGGCCGTGGTTGAAGAAAATGGCGCTGGCCGCACCCGGAATGGCCGATTCGAGATCGGCGTCTTTGAAGACGACATTGGGCGATTTGCCGCCGAGTTCAAGAGAAACTTTCTTGAGATTCCCCGTGGCGGCGTGGACGATCAGTTTACCGACCTCGGTCGAACCGGTGAAAGCAATTTTATCGACGCCAGGATGTGCCGCCAGCGCGGCGCCGGCGGTTTCGCCATACCCGGGGACGATGTTGACTACGCCTTCGGGGAAGCCTGCTTCAAGAATGAGTTCGCCCAAGCGCAAGATCGAGAGCGGCGTCTGTTCGGCGGGCTTGAGAACGACCGTGCAACCCGAAGCCAGTGCCGGACCCAGCTTCCACGCCGCCATGAGCAGCGGGAAGTTCCACGGAATGATCTGTCCGACCACGCCCACGGGCTCACGCAGGGTATACGCAAGATACTTGGCGCCAGGAGTATAGGGCACAGAGATCGGAATCGTCGTGCCTTCGATCTTGGTCGACCACCCAGCCATGTACCGGAATAAGTCGACTGCCAGGGGAACGTCCGCCACGCGGGCCACGCCCAGGGGCTTGCCGTTGTCGAGCGATTCCAGCGTGGCAAACTCCTCAGTATTCGCCTCAAGCAGGTCAGCAAGCTTCCATAGCAACCGGCCCCGCTCCGAGGAAGTCAGCCGCGGCCAGGGCCCATCCTGAAAGGCTCGGCGGGCCGCCTGTACGGCTTGGTGAATGTCTTCGCTGTCACCCTCGGCGACCATGGCCAGAACTTCGCCCGTGGCCGGATTAAAGGTCGCAAAAGTCTTGCCCGAGGCGGCATCGACCCACTTGCCGTTAATGAGCATCTTGCGGGGTTTTTCGAGGAATTCGTGGACCCGGGAATTCAGGGGAACAGAAGAGATTGCCACACCCATATTGCCTCCTTGAAAGTCTGCAGGAATTTCAGCACCGCAGAAAAACTCAGGCGAATGGTAGTCCTCGACGGGCGGGAACGCAAACCCATGAGGGGCACCATAAAGGGCGCGTACGGGTCAGGTTCGAGTCGCCGAATATTCCCTCTCTACCAGGTCATCTCTACCAGGTCAGGCTGTACCAGGTCAGGCTGTATCAGGTCAGGCTGTACCAGGTCAGGCGCGCCGTGCGCCCGTTCTGCGACGCATACCCGATGTCACTTTGACGGAAAGCCGGTGCTTGCCCGTGGGGTGCCTGGCATTGCTTTGGACCCGTCAATCCCCGCCCCGATGTTCTTGATGCTCGCCAATAAGTCCGTGCCCAGGCAACTCTTGTCCACACAGGCATCTCCGCCCGCCGCTATCACGCGTGGCAGCAATTGAATCGGATCATGCTGGCTTATTACCAGGATCCTTGCCTGCGGGACTTCTTGCCGCAGGAGGCGAGATACTTCCAGTCCATTCATGCCCGGCATGCTGATATCGAGAAGGATCAGGTCAGGCAGGAGCTCTCGTGCTTTCAGAAGAGCCTCCGAGCCATCCGTGGCTTCGCCGCAGACCAGCCAGTTCGGCTCGGATGAGAGAAGCCTCGCCACTCCGCGGCGAACCATCTCGTTATCATCTGCAATGAGAATACGCAAATCGTCGCCCCCGCCTGCCGCCCAACGAGACTATCCGGTCGTGCCGGTTCGTTGCTCTTGGAGTAGATTCTTCAGTTCGAAAATCTCGCTGTTCAAGACCGGCAACGTGACCGAGATTTTCGTGCCGGTGCCATTCGAGTGAATATCCATACTGCCTTTGAGATGGCGGACACGCTCTCGCATCCCCGTGATCCCCACGCCGGAGCGCTGCGCGCGAATCCCCTCCAGCCTTTCGCTGGCTATTCCGCTGCCTTCATCCTGAATCTCCAGGGCAACACTCTCCGGATTGCGGGTGAGCCGAACCGTGGCAGTCTTGCTCCCGGAATGGCGATGAATGTTGGTGAGGCATTCCTGCACAACGCGAAACACTGCCATTTCCACTTCGCAGGGAAGCCTGCCAAAGTCCTCAGCGATGTCTAAGTCAACCTTGAGACCGCTACGCTCCGTCAGACCCTGCATGTACCAGCGAATGGCTTCGGTCAGGCCGTTCTCATCGAGCAGCGGAGGATGTAACAGGTAAGATGTTGTGCGTATCTCCTTGCTTAACTGCTGAACCAGTCTCTGGCTGTCCTCAACGCTCTTGCCGAGTATCGGGTTCTTCGTCACATGTTGCGTCATGCCCGCGAGGTTCATGCCTAGAGCAGCGATGACCTGACCGGCGCTGTCGTGCAGTTCTCGGGCAATATGCCGGCGTTCATTGTCCTGGAGTTGGAGCAAGCGGTTCGACAGTTGCCGGAGCTGTTCCGACTGTTGCAGAATTTCCGCGTTGCGCTGCTCCAGCTCCTGGGTGCGAGTGCGTACTTGTCTGTCGAGGTCGTCAGCGAGCATGCGTAGCTGTTCCTCGCTTCTCCGTAATCGGTCTTGTACCCGCACTCGCTCCGTGATGTCGCGTGTGACGGCAAGTTGAACGACACCCCCGTCGGCCAATCGCAGCGGCGCAGCATGGGTGTCCATGCGGTGGTTTACGCCGTCTAGTCCCACCATGTCAAATTCCAAAGAACCTTTCTGGCCGCGACAGATTCTTTCATTGAAGCTCCGAAACCTGTCGCGGTCATGAGGGGCAATCAGGGCATAGACACTTTTGCCCACGACCTGCTCAGCGCAATCAGCGCCCACCATGGTCAGGCCGGGTGAATTCATGTGAAGCAAAGTGCCTTCGACGGTCACAAGCTTGACGCATTCCGGCGAGGTGTCAACCATCGCCCGGAAACGTTCTTCGCTTTCACGCAATGCCCGCTCTGCCAGCTTCTGCTCGGTAATGTTGCGCGCAACCTTGGAAGCCCCAATCACGGCGCCTGCGGCATTTCTCATCGGCGAAATGGTAAGGGAGATGTCCAGCAGTGTTCCGTCTTTGTGCAGGCGAACTGTTTCGAAATGCTCGACGCGCTCTCCGCGCTTGAGTTGCTCAAGAATCGTCGCTTCTTCGTCCAGGCGGTCGGCCGGAATGACGAGGGTAACGGGCTTGCCCACGGCTTCTTCGGCCGTGTGGCCGAACAGTCGTTCGGCGCCCTTGTTCCAACTGGTGATGATGCCATCCAGATTCTTGCTGACGATGGCATCGTCCGAAGAACCCACGATGGCCGCCAGCAAACTGTTGGCTCGCTCGGACTGCTTTTGTTTGGTAATGTCCTGAAAGAAATTCACGGCACCGACAATCGAGCCGTCCTTGTCTCGAATCGGATCAATGTGCACCGAAACCGTAACCCGGCTTCCATCTGGCCTTTCGATCACCACTTCCTCGTCGTATACGGACACGCCCGTGCTGAGCGCCAGAGCTACGGGAGTATCGCAATGAGCCATGTAAGTGCCGTCGGGACGGTGAAGCTTGTGCGCGCCACAAAAGCGCTCATCGGTGTCGCCAGCCACGGGCACACGGCCCCACAGTTCGGTGGCGCGCGAGTTGAACCAAGCGATCACACCATCGGGCGCCCGGACGGCATATGCGGCCAAGGGCAACAGCTCCACCAGATAGGCATGGCTCTCCAAATGCAATAGGGCGGATGAAGCTGGCAAGTCTGTTTCCATCACGCACTCCTCACTTGTCCCGAACACAGGGCGTGGTCAGGCGTTCTTGTCACCATTCCGCCAATAGTTCTGACACGAAGGAGACCTACGGTGATCGACGGACCGTACGTGCATGTTAATCAAATTCAAGACCGTATCCCATACGGATTTTCAATCCCGAAGAATACAGTATTTACCCGATGGCCCTTCGAAGGCCGGCGGCGGCCGGTCGAGCCTACGAACGGCTCCGGGTAACGACTTTCTCAGGGTCTACGAACGGCTCAAGGTCTACGAACGGCTCAAGGTCGGTCCTCGAGCGGCTTTCCTGAACCAGCTTTCCAGGCAAGACACCGCGAAGGCATCAGCACGCGTTGGAGATGGAGAGAATGCTTTTCAACGCGAGAAAACCACCCCGTGTGGGTCCCCGGTCCCCTTCCAGCCGTGCGTCCATTCCTGATTCGCAAAGTTGAAACCAGGCTTTCCTTCCGCGTCATGAAAATTCTCATCCAGGGAGAGGGCGCCGGTCGCCGGATCCATTTTCACCAGAAAAAGGCGTGATTCCTTGCCCGTCACCACGACTCGCTGCGTCTTCGCGTCCCATCCTGTCCAGTGGGGCTTGTAGGTATCGCTGAACTTGAGGCGCGAGACTTCCACGGGTTTCGCCCCGTTCGTGATGTCGAGCACGACCAACCCGGTCGTCGGCACGCTCTGAATCAGGTAGTGCCCCACGATGGTTGGTACCCCGCACCAATTGCCGGGAAAGGTATAAACCAGTTGCGATTTGGGCTGGTCGCTCTTGATCCCTGTAATGCGCTCGATTCCGCAGCCTAGCGTCTGCACATAGACCGCGCCGTCCGGGCCCAATCGCGGCTCCTGCGGACTGATCTGGCTGTAGCGGTTCTCTCCTACATCAAAGTAGGACGTCTTGAGAAGCTTGAGGTCGGACAGGCGCCACACCTGATAAGTGACGCCGCGAAAGATGTCCTGAAGGTGCATCGAGGAGTTTGTGGAAACGACCCGATCCAGTTCAGGAATTACAACCAAGCCGTATGGAGTCAGCAGGGCATCCGGAAAAGCTGGATCCGCGTTGCTGCTGCCGCGAATTACCTTGCCCTCATTGTCAATTTCCACCAGACCGCCGCTGCTGCCCGTGTGTCCGTCGTTCTCTCCGTGATGCTCGCCCTGGTGCGCGTGCTGGAAAGTAGCAAGCACGTGTCCGTTCGGCAGCCGCACGTAGGAGTGCGGATGCATGTAGCCGTCCCTGTCGGTAAACGAAGCCGCCACCTTCGGATTTACGGGATCGCGTACATCAAAGATGAAAGTCCGCCCGGCTTCATGATCATTGGCAAAGAGCATGCCACTGGCAGGCATCGCGTATTCCGTGTGATGTGCGGACATCGTCTGCTGATCCGTGACGACAGTGGTTACGAGATGTCCATACGATGGCGAAGCAGGATTCGCGTCGATCACCGCCAGAAAGTCGTTTCCTTTGCCGGCGTCGTCGCCGGTCCAGGCAAACAGGTAGTGACCTGGCGCCGAGGGTTTCTGGTCTTGAGAATGAGCCCGAACGCTGGCGATGCAAAAGACTAGGGCAAAGGCGAACAACAAACGCGGCATGAGAAACTCCCACAGATGAGGATGAGGACCGGTCCCTAAAGCATATTACTGACAAATCGTTGCGGGCGGCTCTCGATCGAGTTCACCCGCTGTGATTCAACGACTTGCGCCCATCTGGCTTCCTACAACACGACCCGAAAGCGATGCTTGCATCTTTTTCATCCCCTCGCCCGTATATCCCATAGCATGAACGCCGTAGCTTATTACTTCGTGAACACGATGGAATCCGAGGCCAGTGCCATTGCTCGCGGTCTTCGCCGGCATGATCCCGACTTGCTGGACCGTCTCATCGAGCAGTATCAGCACCGCCTGCTTCGTTATTTGATCCATCTCTCGGGAAATCGTGAACTGGCCGAGGACCTTTTCCAGGAAACCTGGATTCGAGTGATGGAACGCGGCCATCAGTACGACGGCCGGCGCGAATTCAGCACCTGGCTTTACGCGGTGGCGAGAAACCTGACCATCGATTTCTTGCGCAAGAAAAACCCCGTCAGCCTGGATGGGCTGATGGACGGCGAAGAGCGCTCCCCACTCGAACCGGCCGATACCCGCCCCTCCGCATGGGAGCTCGTCGCTCAGTCCCAGGAAACCGAACGCATCAATGCAGCATTGGCGGGCATTCCCGCGGAGTGCCGGGAAGCCATCGTGTTGCGCTTCCAGGATGAGCTCGCCCTGGAGGAGATGGCTGCGGTGACCGGGGCGCCGCTGGGCACAATGAAATCGCGCTTGTATCGCGGGCTCAGCCTGCTGATGAGGCCGCTGAAGGGAACACAAGCATGACGGGCAGCGTACATGAAAGGGCACAAGAACTCATCGCTCTGGGGGGAAGTCTTTTGGATGCGCAGCAGACCTGGTTGCGAGCCCATCTGCAAGAGTGCGCACACTGCCGCGACTATGCGGAAGGGGCTGGCCGGGTGGTTCGCGCGTTGCGTTCCCAGCCCTTGGCCGCGGATTCCGCCCTCGTGCGCGCCACGCAGACGCGGGTACGCCAGCGGGCTCTGGAACTGCGGCGCCAGCAAGAACGGCTGTGGGTGGTTTGTGTTTGCTGTATTGCTGTAACGCTAAGTACTGCCTTCACCACCGCCGTCCTGTGGGAAGGGTTCGCGTGGATGGGCCAGCAGGCGCGGCTTTCCACCCCGTTCTGGCAGATCGGCCTGGCGGCGCTTGCGTGGATGCCGGCGATTGTGACGGGAATCCTTCTGCTGGCTCGGGGAACATATCTGGCGGATCACAATGGGTCGTTTCAGGATTGAATCAGTCCAAAATTGAATCAGTCAGGATTGAATCAGTCGAGACTGAATCAGTTGGGACTGTTCCAGCGGGCTTCGGAAGGACCACGAACGGTAGGACAAGGGGTTTGGTATGCCAGTCAAAAACGAAACTTCGACGCGATTCATGGATGAGGTCCGGATTATTTCGCCGTGGGTTTATGGCTTAGTAGGCCTCGGTTTCCTAGCGGCGATTGCGGCCGTGGTCTATGGCAATCGTTCCGGCAAACCTCCCTTTCCGTTGGTCGCAACGGTGCCACTCGCAATTTTCGGAGGAACGATCGTAGGGTGTTACATTCTCCTGATCGGGTATCTCTACCGGGACGCCGCCCGCCGCGGAATGAGCCCTCTGGCCTGGACGTTTCTCGCAATCTGCGTTCCCAACGCCCTCGGCATCGTCTTGTATTTCGTACTGCGGAAGCCGCGCGTCGTGACCTGCCCGCAATGCGGAAACGACCTGCAGCCGGGATTCAACTTTTGCCCATCCTGCAACTACAAACTGAGCCCGAGTTGCCCGCAGTGCCAGCGCGTGGTCGGCGCGAATGATGTGTGTTGTCCATATTGCGGAACATCGCTGCGGAATCAGGGGGCTTCCGTTTCCAGCCCTCCAGAGACGCTCCCGGGCTAAGCCCAACGGACAATCCGAATGAAAGCGGTCGTCTACAGCAGACACGGGTCCCCGGACGTCCTGGAAATCAAAGACGTCGAAAAGCCTGTTCCCAAGGACAACGAAGTTTTGATAAAAGTTCGCGCGGCTTCCGTCAATCCCCTTGACGCGGGCTTAATCAAAGGCATGCCATACATCGTCCGTGTGCTGTTGGGGCTGCCCACACCCAAAGACACACACCTCGGCGTTGATGTAGCCGGTCAGGTTGCGGCGCTGGGCAGGAACGTAACCCGGTTCAAACCGGGCGACGAGGTGTTCGGCGTGGGTATCAGCGACCCGCAAGCCGCAGCTGTGAAAGTCTGGATCCCTCAGGGCGCCTTCGCCGAGTATGTGTGTGCTACCGAGTCGACATTGGTCGTGAAGCCGGAGAACGTGACCTTCGCGCAGGCAGCCTCCGTACCTGTAGCGGCATTCACCGCATTGCAAGGTCTTCGCGACAAGGGGCACATCCGGACGGGACAGAAGGTCTTGATCAACGGCGCGGCCGGAGGCGTGGGCACGTTCGCTGTGCAGATCGCTAAGTCGTTCGGCGCGGAAGTCACTGGCGTTTGCAGTACGAGGAATGTCGACATGGTCCGCTCCATCGGCGCGGATCATGTCGTCGATTACACCCAGGAGGATTTCACCCGGCGTGGCCGGCGTTACGACCTGATTTTCGACTGCGTCGGGAACCATCCCCTGTCAGCATGCAGACGCGTCTTAGATCCTACAGGGATTGTCGTCATGGTCGGGGAGCGAACTGGTCGGGGCGCAATCGGTATTCTGGCCCGCTTGATCACAGCGCTTGTGGTGTCACGATTCACGAGCCAGAAGCTGCGCGCGTTCCTCGCGCGCCCAAGCCAAGAGGACCTCGTCATCCTGCGCGATCTCATGAAGGCGGGAAAGATAAGACCGGTTGTCGACCGGTGTTACAGCCTGAGTGAAGTCCCTATGGCGATTCTATATCTGGAACAAAGACATGCTCGGGGAAAAGTGGTAATAAGTCTGGAGCATCACAACCAGCTCCAACCGGCAAGTGTTGAGGCATAGCGGAGCCTAGCTATCCTTCCGGTAGAGCAGCGAACGCATGGCTTGCCTCCGCGCCTCGTTCACTTCACTCAACGACTTGCGCTCATCAGCGTCCATGCGGCGTTGCGTTTTGGGGTCCGCTGCGTCGCCTGTACTGCACTCCGGGCAGCGGTTGGCGAAACCGGGCTTGTCCGGCTTGAGTTCGAACTGTTCACCGCAGACGGCACAGACTTTGATCGGGAAAGCCATTTAGGGCTTATGATACGACGCGCAGAACGCTCCGGGAAGAGGGTCGGGTGTGCCTGCGGGAAGTCCTTCAGTTTGCTAAAATTTGGCGACTTGCAGATATCGCTTCTCCGCGCCGTATTCGGCGGCGCGGGTCTGCACGGTCTGCACCAGGTTTCGGATTTGTTCCCGGCTTTCCTTGGTCATGTCCGCGAAGTCGATGGCCCACCCGGCCCCCGGTCGAGCGCGTACGACTTTGCCTTTCACGGTCACATTCTGGCCGTCCCAGACCGTCAGCTGGACGTGTGTTCCCATGCTAACGAAGGCGCCCGACTCCACGAAGCAGCCGCCAGTACTGACGTTCACCACCGTCCCCATGACGGGAGCCTCGCTCCCCTCGACCAGCAATTCTGCGGGCAGGCAGCACTTGACTCGCTGGGAGCGCCGCAATTCCTTCACTCCCGAGGACTGCTTGTCGCGCTCGACGTACATCTTGCGATCCGCCTGCTCGAGCAAGCTTTCGGCTTCCACCGCATCGCCGGGATAGGAGGCATAACCGATGTCGACGGACATGACGTCCTCCCCAGTCACCGCGATTCCGACTTGCTGCGCCAATTCGCGCAACTGGCGGATGCGCGGCTGCATGGCTTCTTCCGGCATCTCGGGAGCGATGACAACGAACTCGTCTCCGCTCATGCGCGCCACGTGGTCGTATTTTCGACTGGTGACCTGCAACTTCTCGGCGAAGGCCCGCAGCACCCGGTCGCCCTGGTCCTTGCCAAAGCGCTCGTTGATCTGCTTGAAGCCGCGGAGGTCGCAGACCATCACCGTCAGGCGGCTGTTGTCGCGTTCGCAGCGCGCCAGCTCGCGATCCAGTTGCAGGAATAGCGCGCGCGCGTTGGGCAGGCCGGTCAGGTAGTCGGTGGTGGAAGACCCCTCCGCTTGCTGATACTTGAGCGCATTTTCCACGGCCAGTCCGGTTTTGGAACTAACGGCCAGCAGCACCCGCAGATTCTCCGAAGTGAAGGTCGCAGCCTCCAGCCGGTACAGCGCCAGCACTCCCACCACGCTCTTCAATCCCAACAATGGGGCCGCCAGTGCCGACCCCAGCTTGGTCGTTTTCATGAGGTCGTTGACGGAACCGACTTCGACTGCCGGGTTGCCGTTGACAATCACCTTCTGGTTTTGCGCCACCCAGCCGCACAGACCTTCGCCCAGCGGGATCTGCAGCGACGCCAGGGAGCGAAAGTCTTCGCCATTGACGTACTCAGGAATCAGCTTCTCGCCACGCAGGACGAACACAGCGATGGCGTCGTGAGGAATCAAGTTGTTCAGCTTTACCGAAAGCACGGACAGGGTTTCGCTCAGGCTGAGGGAAGCGCCCAAATCCCGGCTGAGATCGAACAGCGCCTGGGCTTCCTGGCGAGCCGAGGAAATTAGATCCAGAATATCGCCACCCTGCCGCGTGGGCGCAGGTGCGTCCCAGACCGCCAATCCGGCTTCCGGCTCCTGCCCGCGAGTCATGCTGTCGGCTGGAACGTTCGGGGTGGGCTCGACCAGAGCTTTGCGGCGGACCATGCCCTCGAGCTCGCTGAATCTCCGGCGTAGAATCCCCACAATGTTGGGATCAAAAGCTTTGCCCGCCTGCTCCTGCAGCTTGGTCACCACCTCGTTCGCCGTCATGCCGCGGCGGTACTGGCGATCGGAGGCCAAAGCGTCGACATAGTCCACGGCTGACAAGATACGCGCTCCAATGGGGATTTCGGTGCCGCGCAGGCCCTTTGGATATCCCGAGCCGTCCCATTTTTCATGGTGCGCGCGCACGATCGGCGCGACAGGGTAAGGAAATCCCACCCGTTCCAGGATCTCGGCGCCTACATTGGGATGAATCTTTACCTTTTCAAACTCTTCGACAGACAGCTTGCCCGGCTTGGAGATGATGTACTCGGGCACCGCCAGTTTGCCGATGTCGTGCAGGAGTGAGGCGACGGACAACGCCTGCATCTCGGAGTCATTCAGTTTCAGTTCCCTGCCGACTTCTACGCAGAAAACTTTTACCCGCTGCAAATGGTCATGGGTGGTCTGATCTTTGGCTTCGATGGTAAGGGCGAGCGCCTCCACCATGCGCATATGTACGTCGCCCAGTTCCTGGGTGTGCTTCCTTTCCGCCTTCAACTGCCGCGTGCGCAGAGAATAGGAGTAAAGCACCAGTAAGAACGCCGGGAGGAGCAAGACCGTCGATTCCCAAGTAAACATAGTCGAATGACTCGCAATTGCTGGTTGCAATAAAGTTTATGGATTCGGTCCCGGATTGAACATGGCGGACCACCCGATTGAGGTTACGGCCGTCACCTGGAGGCATCGCGCCCTGCGCGGCGTATGCCGAAGCGCGAGAGTCGAGCACCAGCCTACGCGCGGATTGATAACAAAGCAGTTAGCAGGGTTCCGGCAGGCCCAATGCGCGTCATAAAGAATTTCAATTGGACTTGGCCAAGACCCGCGCCTAGAGTCCTAAGCGTGCCATCCAGCCGTCCCAGGCCGCGAGGTGTGCTGCACCCGATGCCCATGCTGCCGGATCCCGTGCAGTCCTTTTCACGTCCGCCGTTCCGCAATTACCAGTTCGACGCCGCTTACGACGAGATGTTCGAGGCTCCGGGCCTGCCGCGTCCGCACTATCAGGCGCTGTTTCGGACCCTGCTGGAACTGCCTCCCGAAGAGCTGCGCAAGAGCCAGCAGGCGGCTGACCTGTCATTCCTGCACCAGGGCATTACGTTCACCGTGTACGGGAACGACCAGGGAACCGAGCGCGTTTTCCCCAACGATCTGCTGCCCCGCACCATTCCGGCCGAGGAGTGGCGCAAAGTCGAGCGCGGACTGACGCAGCGCATAACCGCCCTCAACCTGTTTCTCGGCGACATCTACCATCAAGGACGAATTCTGGCGGACGGCATGGTCCCCAAGGAGCTGGTTTATAGCTGCCGTCACTACCGGCGCGAGATGCGCGACCTCAGCGTAGCCCGGGGTATTTACGTCAGCGTGTGTGGCTCGGATCTGGTGCGCTTGCCGGACGGCAGCTTTGCCGTACTCGAAGACAACCTGCGTGTGCCCAGCGGAGTCTCGTACATGCTGGCCAACCGCAAGGTTCTGAAACGAGTTTTCCCGACGCTCTTTGGGGACTATGGCGTCAGCCCGATCGATCACTATCCACAAACGCTGCTGGCGACGCTGAGATCGCTGTTACCGGCCAATAGCTCCTACCGCCACGAACCCAACATCGTCTTGCTCACACCCGGCGTTTTTAATTCGGCTTACTTTGAGCACACTTTCCTCGCGCAGCAGATGGGGATTGAGTTGGTCGAGGGTCGCGACCTGCTCGTCCACAACAACGTGGTCTACATGCGAACCACCGCGGGCCTCCGCCGCGTCGACGTCATTTACCGCCGCGTGGATGATGACTTCCTCGACCCCCTGTGCTTCCGCCGCGATTCCAGCCTGGGCGTCCCCGGCCTCTTCAATGCCTATCGCGCCGGCAACGTGACCTTGGCGAATGCCATCGGCACGGGCGTGGCCGACGACAAGGCGATGTACGCCTACGTGCCGGCCATCATCAAGTACTACCTCGGCGAAGACCCGATCCTTGAGAACGTGCGAACTTATTTGCTGACCAACGAGTCGCACCGGAACTACGTACTCGAACATCTGGATGAGTTGGTGGTGAAGGCTGTGGGCGAGTCGGGCGGCTACGGGATGTTGATCGGGCCGCACAGTACCGCCGCCGAGAGGGAAGTATTTCGCCAGCGGATTGTGGCGGAGCCGCGCAACTATATCGCGCAGCCGACGCTGAGTTTGTCGCGCGCGCCCTGCTTCTTGGATGGAGAAGTACAGGCGCGGCACGTGGACCTGCGGCCCTACATCCTCTATGGAGAGAACGTGACGCTGGTTCCCGGCGGCTTGACCCGCGTGGCTTTGCGCCGAGGATCCCTGGTCGTGAATTCCTCACAAGGCGGCGGCAGCAAGGATACCTGGGTGTTGCGGGCATGAAGAGTACGGGCAACCGCACCATGCTTTCGCGCGTGGCAGACAGCCTGTACTGGATGAGCCGCTACCTCGAGCGGGCGGAGCACACCGCCCGGTTGATGGACGTGGATCTGCAGCTACAGCTCGACCAATCCGGCGAAACCGCGTCCGATCACTGGCGGCTCCTCGTCAAGGCCGCTCGCGTCCCCATTGCGGAACTCGAGGTGATGGACAGCGCTACCCTAACCCATGCCCTCACCTTCGATCGCCAGAACCCCTCTTCGATCGTGTCCTGCGTGACGGCGGCGCGCGAGAATCTGCGCCAGGTCCGCGAGCAATGCAGCTCGGAGATGTGGGAGCAACTCAACCGGCTCTATCTCCAGATCAACGCCACCAAGCCCAACGACGCCTGGATCCGCCACTCCCACGCCTTCTTCCGCGCCGTGCAGGAGGGCGCACATCTGTTTCAAGGCGTCACCGACTCCACCATGACACACGGCGAAGGCTGGCACTACATCCAGTTGGGGCGCTACGTCGAGCGTACGGATGCCGTGGCTATGCTCATCGGAAGCCACTTTACGCGTCTGCCGAATCCACAGGATCAGGTGGCCGAGAGCGAAGAGTATCTGGAATGGGTGGGGCTGCTGAAGTCGTGCGCTGCCTTTGAGGCCTATTGCAAGGCCTACACGGCGGAGCTGCGCCCCCTGCGTGTGGCAGAGTTTTTGCTGCTCAATCCGGAGTTCCCCCATGCCGTGCGCTTCTCCGTGGAAATGGTGCATGCTGCGCTGCGGGCAATCGGGGAACTCACCGACCGCAAGGCCGACCAGCCGGTGCGCCTGTCCGGGCGGTTGCGTGCCGCTCTCAGCTTTAGCCAGATCGACGAGATCCTTGCGGACGGCGCGCTGGCCTATGTGGAGAACATACGCTTGCAATGCGCGCAAGCGCATACCGCAATTCATCACATTTATTTCGATTACCCCGTGGAATCGGCCATGCTGGCGTGAGCGCTCCGTTCCTTTTACAAAACGAGAGAGAAAGGACTTCCGTGATTTACTCGGTGCGGCACATCACGACTTTTCTCTACGAGCCTGCGGTGCGCGAGAGCGTCATGGAACTGCGCCTGCAGCCCCGAAGCGATGTGCGCCAGCGTTGCCTCAAGTTTCACCTGGATGTCGATCCAGGCGCGAACATCATGGAGTACCGCGACTTCATGGGCAACATCGTTCACCACTTCGATATCGCGGAAAGTCACAATCAGATCAAACTGACTTCGCAAGCTCTGGTCGAAGTCGATCTAGAGCCAGCCCCGGGCGACGAGGGAACCTGGAACGATCTGGACGCTCTCGTCGAAGCCGAAGACCATTGGGAGATGCTGTTGCCCAGCCAGTTTGCGCAGTCCAGCGACCGCCTTCAGGGGCTCGCGAGTGAACTCAACTGCGTACGCAGGGAAACCCCTCTCCGCCTCCTGCTGGAATTGAATCAGGCCATCTACAGGACTTTCGCTTACGTTCCCAACAGTACCAAGGTGGACTCTCTCATCGACGAAGCCCTGGAAAGCCGGCAGGGGGTCTGCCAGGATTTCGCGCACATCATGATCGCGCTGGCGCGGCAACTCCAGATCCCTTGCCGCTACGTCAGCGGCTACCTCTATCGCGCGGAGAGTGCCACCGACCGGTCCGTAGAGGGTGCATCGCACGCCTGGGTAGAAGCGCTCGTGCCAGGCGCGGGATGGGTCGCCTTGGATCCCACCAATAACTGTCTGGGAGAGGGCCGCCACATTAAGGTGGCGCTCGGTCGCGACTATGCCGACGTTCCGCCCACGCGCGGCGTCTACAAAGGCGGGGCACAAAGCGAACTCAGCGTCGCCGTCCTAGTCAGTCCGGCGAACGCGCCCACTCCTGCCGAAATGGCGCCCAGCATGATCATTCGGTCCCGCCCGCAATTCCGCCCCCCGAGCAAACGCGGCGAACAGGAACAACAGCAGCAACAATGAGAAAGAGTTGAGCCGGATCTGAATCCTCGAAAGCTGAAGCAATTTGCTGGAGCATCCCCGACAAATGACACAGATAAATAATTTCGATTGGACTCGCGGTAGGACCACACCTAGAGTTGCCAGACATAAGTTGCGCCGCCACCGCCTGCGGGAGGAAACGCTCCAATGCCCATCCCCGACTCCAGCCTTGAAGAAGACAATGCCCAAGACGATCTCAGCGAAATGAAGGAAAACTCCCAGGGTGTCGATGACAACTATGTGTTAACCAGGGATGAGATCGAGAACCTTGTCCACGAAAGCGGCAAGCCTGCCGAGACGTTGATGAATGTGGTGGCTCTGATCGCCGGACGTTTTCAAACGGATGTCTGTTCGGCCTATTTGCTCGAGCCTGATCGCGCCCATTTAGTGCTGGCAGCAACTCTTGGTCTACGTCCCCAATCGATCGGCACACTGCGCATGGGGCTGCATGAGGGTCTCGCCGGCCTCGTAGCGGAGCAGGTGCGTCCAGTTGCGGTCAGCCAGGTTAAGACTCATCCCAGATTCAAGTACTTTGCCGAGGCTGGCGAAGACGCCTACCAGTCCTTCCTGGGCGTTCCGCTGATAGACCGTGGCGTGCTGCAGGGCGTGCTCGTCGTGCAGACGATTGAGCCGCGGACGTTTGATCCAATCGAGATTGCGACCTTGGCCGATGCGGCGGCACAAGTTGCGCCCGTGGTGAGCGAAGCGCGCACGCTCGACCGCTTCATCGCGCCGGCGCAGGAGCGGCTCTGGGCGCTGGCGCGGAATCTATGGTGGAGTTGGGATCCGGATTCTTCCGCACTATTTCTGGATTTGAGTCCCGTCCGCTGGCGGCACCTGAACCAGAATCCCATATCGCTACTCGGCGAATTTCCCCTCGCTAAGCTGGAAGCTCGCGCCGCGGAACTCATGCTGCATAGCCGCATCAACTACGCCTTCCGCAGAATGCGCGAATACCTCGATGCCGGCCGCACCTGGGGAGCACGCCACGCCGGCGTGTTGCGCCCCCGCCCCGTAGCGTATTTCTCTGCCGAATTCGGACTGCACGAGTCTTTGCCGGTTTACTCCGGCGGCCTCGGTGTGCTGGCGGGCGACCATATCAAAAGCGCCTCCGACCTTGATATCCCGCTTGTGGGTATTGGACTCTTCTACGGCCAGGGATATTTCCGTCAGCGTCTGGATGCCGCGGGCTGGCAGCACGAAGAGTATCTCGAGACTGACGTCAACCAGCTTCCCATGGACCCCGCCATTGGCGCCGACGGCGAACCCGTCGTGGTGCAGATCGAAACCCGTGGCGGTTCCATTTACGCAAAAGTGTGGCGCGTGAAAGTCGGCCGCTGCGACTTGCTCCTGCTCGACTCCGACGTCGAAGGCAACCACCCGGAAGACCGCGAACTCACCTCGCGCTTGTATGGCGGCGATGGCCGCATCCGTATCCGCCAGGAATTGCTCCTCGGAGTTGGAGGGTATCGCGCTTTGCGCGCGATGGGCATTTCACCCGGTGTGTTACACCTGAACGAAGGCCATAGCGGGTTTGCGGTGCTCGAGGCCATTCGCGCGCGTATGCATGAGGAGGGCATCGGCTTCGATCAAGCGGCGGCCCGGGTTGCCCGCGAAGTGGTTTTCACCACGCATACGCCGGTGCCCGCGGGTCACGACCGTTTCAGCGCCGAACTCATCGAGGAACACCTGGGGCCGCTGCGCGAGAGACTCGGCATTTCCAGCGAAACCCTCATGAATCTAGGGCGCGAACACAACGGGAGCCAAGAAACTTTCTGCATGACCGTGGTCGGCTTGAAACTTTCCCGCCGCGCGAACGCCGTTTCCGCTCTCCACGGCGAAGTCTCCCGCGCCATGTGGACGGGACTCTATCCGGCCATACCGGAAGACGACATTCCTATCGGACACATCACGAATGGAGTGCATGTTCCGTCCTGGCTGGCCCCGCAGATGTTTCGCCTATATGACCGCCACCTGGGTAAAGGGTGGCACGAGCGCAGCAGCGAGGCTTCCATCTGGGAAGGAATTGAGGATGTAGACGACGGCGAACTTTGGGAGACGCACTTGAACCTGAAGTCCCGTCTTCTACAGTTTGTGCGGCGGCGCCTCGTTGATCAAGCC
>Ga0137418_10000250_pt1 | contig 45738 bp, 42 predicted proteins | sample CZODoug3_1_2_16f_FD_122242 | JGI IMG/M metagenome (GOLD analysis project Ga0137418, IMG submission 122242) | Vadose zone soil fungal communities from Angelo Coast Range Reserve, California, USA - CZODoug3_1_2_16fungal (Hybrid Assembly) | ecosystem: Environmental > Terrestrial > Soil > Vadose...
CCCGGGCGCGACGGCCTGGTGCACATCTCGCAGATCTCCAACGAGCGCGTCGAGCGTGTCAGCGACAAGCTCAAGGAAGGGGATGTGATTCGCGTGAAGGTGCTCGAGGTCGACCGCCAGGGGCGCATCCGCCTGTCGATGCGCGACGTCGAGGCCGGCTGAGCGCCCGGCCGCGCCTTCTAACCCGGCGGCGGTCCGCGCCCGGCGTTCTCGCTCGCGAACAGTTTCAGGCTCTGCTCCAGGTAGCTGCCGACCATGCTGCGCATGGCGTCGCCGTAGGAGCGGATGACCTGCGAGAGGAAGTCGCGGCTCATGAGCGGCTCGCCGTCGTGTTCCTGCTCGGCGATCACCTGCAGCAGGATCGAGCGCGTGATGTCCCCTTGAGTCTTCTTGTCGATGACCACGAAGTCGATGCGCTCGATCACCAGCCGGCGGATGTCCGCGAGGGTGATGTACCGGCTTTCGACCGTGTCGTACAACCGCCTGTTCGGATACTTTTTAATGGTGCGCGGTTCGCTCATGGACAGATCCCTCACTATGGGTTGTGCACCTTCCGTAGTGCAGGGTGTCTGCATATACCATATTACATCCGCACCTCGAACCCAACTCGGAAAGCGAAAACTCCTCAGACACCTGCGGGTGCGGTGCGCACCTGCCGCACACCATGGAACCGGTCCAGATCCCAATGAGCGCAGGCCCACTCGAGTACCCTTGGGGGTGACTCGAGCTTGAGCGTAACCGGGGGGTCGTGGCCCAGCAGGACGAGTGCCTCGTGCAGCTGGCGGCCGGCGTGCGTCGGATCCAGGGCGACCGAGCGCCTGGACTTGGCGAGCTTTGCGCCAGTGGGCTCGGTGATGAGCGGCAAGTGCGCATAGCGAGGAGTCGGCAGCTGCAGGGCGCCCTGCAGGGCCAGCTGCCAGGGCGTGCTGTCGAGAAGGTCTGCGCCGCGCACCACATCGGTCACGCCCAGCAGCGCATCGTCCACTACCACCGCGAGCTGGTAGGCGAACGCGCCGTCGCGGCGCCGGATGATGACATCCCCGCGCTCGCGCAAGTGAAAGCTGCACGGCCCCTGCGCCCGATCCTGAAAGGACACGCTCAGGTCCTCGACCCTGAAGCGCGTGGCGGTCGGGCCGCGGCGCCTGGGACCGTCGCGGCACGTCCCCGGATAACCGCCCTCGAGTGTGCGCTCGCGGCGCGAGCAACTGCATTGGAAGGTGAGTCCGAGCGCGTTGAGGGCCTGCAGCGCGCGGGCGTAGTGCTCGGTGCGGGCGCTCTGGTACTCGACGGCGCCGTCCCAGTGCAGGGCGAAGCCCTCGAGCGTACGCAGCATCTGGTCCGCGCAACCGGGGATTACCCGCGGCGCATCGAGATCTTCCATCCGAAGGAGCCAGCGGCCACCGCGGCTGCGGGCGTCGAGGAAGCTGCCCACGGCGGCGACCAGGGAGCCCAGGTGCAGCGATCCGGTCGGGGAGGGCGCGAAGCGCCCGACGTAGCCTGGGCTCGCGGCTGATTGGCGCGCGTTGAGCTCGCGAGCGCTAGCGATAGCGGTCGTCGCGGTCGCCGTACTGGCGCTCGCGTCGTTCCCGGCGCTCCTGGGCTTCGATGGTCAGGGTGGCCACGGGGCGTGCTTCCAGGCGCTTGATGCCGATTTCCTCGCCGGTCTCGAGGCAGTAGCCGTAAGAGCCATCCTCGATGCGCTTCAACGCGTCGTCGATCTTGCGGATCAGCTTGCGTTCCCGGTCGCGCGTGCGCAGCTCGAGGCTGAACTCTTCTTCCTGGGTGGCGCGGTCGTTGGGATCGGGGAAGTTCGCCGCCTCGTCCTTCATGTGCGTGACCGTGCGATCCACCTCCACCATGAGGTCGCGCTTCCAGCTGTTGAGAATGAAGCGGAAGTGCTCGAGCTGCTGCTTGCTCATGTACTGTTCGCCGCGCTTGACGATGTACGGCTGTACGTTGCGCGGACCGGCGAGCAGGCTCCCCGGCTCGATCGTCTCGCCGTCGTCGCCGTCGGCATTCACGGCGTGCGCCGCCGGGGAGCGGTTCGCCGTGATCATGGTCGCGGTGGCCGGGGGTGGCGCGGGCGGTGCCGCCACCCGCAGCGGCTTTCTCACCTCGACAGGCGGCGCGGCAGCGGCGGCGGGCGGGGGGGCGAGGGGCTTCTTCGGCGCCGCCGCGGTCTTGCGCGCGTGCCCGGCCGCCGCCCTCACACGCACCGGCTCGGGCTTGCGGACGAGCGCCTTTCTGACCGCCGGCCGGCTTGCCGCCTTCTTGCCCTTTGCGGACTTAGGCGCTGGTCTCTTGGCCGGCATCAATGGCTCCTCAAAACAGCATCAGCCTCGTGAAGAACGCGCGATTATACCGGCCGACCCCGGGCTGTACAGGTGTTCTGCCACTTAGTGGTGCGGCCTGGTGCGACAGCGTATACCGCGCGCCGGCTGCCCGTCGCGGCGCACGCGGCGCGCCGCTTCGAGGCGGCGGTTAGGGCAGGGTAACGGCTGGCTCGCGGGGATCAGGGCAAGCTAACGGCGGGGCGGGCCTGCCAGCCGCTTTGTCGTCGCTCGGCGACAACGGTGGTATGGATTCCGCCGCGCACGTTGAAGCGCGCGGTGAGCCGCAGGAAGCGCGTCTGGAGCGTCGCCTGCAGATGATCGGCGATCTCGTTGGTCACGGCCTCGTGGTAGGTGCCGCGATCACGAAACGACCAGATGTAGAGCTTCAGGGATTTGAGCTCCACGCACAGCCGGTCGGGCACGTACTCGAGGTCGAGCGTTGCGAAGTCCGGTTGCCCGGTGCGCGGACACAGGCAGGTGAACTCGGGGATCTGCATGCGGATGGTGTAGTCACGATCGGCGGCCGGGTTGGCGAAGGTCTCGAGCTCCGCGGTGGGCGTTAGGGGCATATTCCTCTACACTACACCATCTTCGGGGCCGCCCAGGGGGCGGAAGAACGTACGATGCGGCTGACCAAGATCAAGCTTGCCGGCTTCAAGTCCTTCGTCGATCCAACACAAATCAGCTTCCCCAGTAATCTCACCGGTGTCGTCGGCCCGAACGGCTGCGGCAAGTCGAACGTCATCGACGCCGTACGCTGGGTGATGGGCGAACTGTCCGCCAAGCATCTGCGCGGCGAAAACATGGCGGACGTGGTGTTCAACGGCTCGGCCGCCCGCAAGCCGGTCGGCAGCGCTTCCGTGGAACTGCTGTTCGACAACGCGGACGGCAAGATCGGCGGCGCTTACGCCAACTACAGCGAGATCTCACTCAAGCGCCAGGTGGCCCGTGATGACACCTCGGCGTACTTCATCAATGGCGTGCGTTGCCGGCGCAAGGACATCACCAACCTGTTTCTCGGCACCGGTCTGGGCTCGCGCAGCTACGCCATCATCGAGCAGGGCATGATCTCGCGCGTCATCGACGCCAAGGCCGAGGACATGCGCGCCTTCGTCGAGGAGGCGGCCGGTGTCTCGCGCTACAAGGAGCGGCGCAAGGAGACCGAGGCGCGTGTCGCCGAGACCCGCGAGAATCTCGAGCGGCTGCAGGACGTGCGCGATGAGGTGGAAAAACAGATCCGCCACCTGCAACGCCAGGCGGCGAGCGCGCGGCGCTACCAGGCGCTGAAGGAGCAGGAGCGGCGCCTGAGCGCGGAGCTGCTGGCGCTGCGCCTGCGCGAGCTGGACAGCGGCGCGGAAGTACACGACGCGGCGGTGCGCGAGCGCGAGCTCGCCATGCAGGGCGCACTCGCCGAGCAGCGCGCGGCGGAAGCCGCGATCGAGAAGCAACGCGTGGTGCACGCCGGGCACGGCGAGCGGCTGTCGGCGGTGCAGGGCCGCTACTACGAGGTCGGTGCCGAGATTTCGCGCCTCGAGCAGTCGATCGAGCACGCGCGCGAATTGCGCGAGCGCCAGCGCGCCGATTTCGCCCAGGCCCACACCACCCTCGCTGACCTGGGCACGCACATCGAGCGCGATGAGCGCGAGGTCGGGGCGCTGCGGGCGCAGATCGCGCAGCTCACGCCGGCGTGCGAGGCGGGGCAGCACGCCGAGCAGCGCGCGGGCGCGGCGCTGGAGGCGAGCGAGCATGCCTTGCAGGACTGGCAGCAGCGCTGGGAGACGCACGCCCGGGCGGTGAGCGAGGCGGATCAGACCACGCAGGTGGAGCGGGCGCGCATCGAGCAGCTGGAAAATCAGTTGCGGCAGCTGTCCGCGCAGGCGGAGCGCCTGGCCGGTGAGCAGCAGACTCTGGGTGCGCAGGAGGGCGGCGCAGCTCTCGCGCGCCTGGGGTTGCAGGAAGAGCAGGCGCGCGGCGCAAGCGAGCAGCTCACCGCGGCGCTCACGGCGGCCCAGGCGCATCTGCAGGGGCAGCGCGCCGCGCAGCTGGCAGCCGAGCAGCACCTGGAGCAGGCGCGCGCGGCGCGCGCGGAGGCGCGCACCGAGCTCACCTCGCTCGAGGCCCTGCAGGCGGCAGCGCTCTCCGACCATGCCGGGCGGGCAGGTGAGTGGCTGCGCGAGGCCGGGCTCGCGGGGCGGCCGCGGCTCGCGGCCGCACTCGAGGTCGAGAGCGGCTGGGAGCGGGCTGTCGAAACCGTCCTTGGCGACTATCTCGAGGCCGTATGCGTCGAGCGCCTGGAGGAAGTGTCGGGGGCGCTGGGCGCACTCGCCGCCGGCCGCATCACGCTGGTCGAGAGCGGCGGCGCGGCACCGGGTGGCCTCGAGGCGACCCTCGCCGCCCACGTCGCAGGTCCCGCGACGGTCAGCGCGCGGCTCGCCTCGGTGTTGACGGCCGCATCCCTCGGGGATGCTCTGCGCGGCCGCGCGGCGCTGCCCGAGGGACGCTCGTTCGTCACGCGTGAGGGCGAATGGGTCGGGCGGGACTGGCTGCGAGTGAGCCGGGGAGCGGATCCGCGCGCGGGCGTGCTCGGGCGCGAGCATCGCTTGAAGGCGCTGCGTGCCGCCGCCACGGCGGCCGATGCACAGGTCGCGCAGGCGGAGGGCGAACTGAGTGCGGCGCGCGCGCAGCTGGCGCAGGCCGAAGAGCGTCGCGAACAGGCGCAGGCGGCGCTCCAGGGCGCTCATCAGAAACACGCAGGTCTCCTCGGCCTGCTCGAGGCGGGCCGGGTCCGCGCCCAGGAATCGAGCTTGCGGGGCGAGCGGCTGCGGCAGGACCTCGGCGCCGTGGCGCACGAGCGCGCGGCGACCGAGGAGGCCCTCGCACGGGCCGCGGCGGCGCTGGCGCGCGCGCAGGCACTGTCTGCCGAGCTCGAGGAGCGCCAGCGCGCGCTCGAGAGTGAGCGCGAGCAACGGCGCGCGGCGCTCAACGCGGCGCGCGCCGAGGCGCAGGCGGCGCAAGCGGCGGCGCGCGACCTGCAGGTGCGGGTCGAGTCGCGCCGTTCGGCCGAGAGCTCGATGGCGGTGGGCCTGAACCGCATGAGCGAGCAGCGCGAGCAGCTCACGCGCCGGCGTGCCGAGCTCGAACTCGAGCTCGCTGCGGGCGATGAGCCGATCGTGAAGATCCAGGCACGCCTGCACGAAACGCTGGCGCTGCGTCTCACGGTGGAGGCGGAACTGGCGCTGGCGCGCGGCGCACTCGAGGCGGCGGAAGGCTCGCTGCGCAGCCTCGATGAGCAGCGTCTGGCGGCCGAGCGGCGCGTGAGCGCGGCGCGCGAGGTCATGGACGCGGCGCGCCTCGCGGCGCAGGAGACTCACGTGCGCCGCGCGGCCTTGGCCGAGCAGTTCGCGGAGACCCGCTGCCAGCTCCCCGAGGTGCTGGCCAGCCTCGACGCGGCCGCGAGCGTGCCGGACTGGGAGCAGTCCCTGGGCGAGGCGCGCGCCGACATCGAGCGGCTGGGTCAGGTCAATCTCGCCGCCATCGATGAGCTCAAGGAGCACACGCAGCGCAAGGAGTATCTCGACAGCCAGTTTGCCGACCTCACGTCGGCGCTTGACACGCTCGATGAGGCCATGCGGCGCATCGACAAAGAGACGCGCACGCGCTTCCAGGACACCTTTGAGCGCATCAACGCCGGCCTGCGCGACAAGTTCCCGCGCCTGTTCGGAGGCGGGCACGCGTACCTGGAGCTGGTGGGCGAGGACAAGCTGACCGCCGGCGTGGCCGTCATGGCGCGGCCACCGGGCAAGAAGAACAGCACCATCCACCTGCTGTCCGGCGGCGAGAAGGCGCTCACCGCGGTGGCGCTGGTGTTCTCCATTTTCGATCTCAATCCGGCGCCCTTCTGTCTGCTCGACGAGGTCGATGCGCCGCTCGATGAGCACAACGTCGGGCGGTTCTGCGATATCGTGCGCGAGATGTCCTCACGCGTGCAGTTCGTGTTCATCACCCACAACAAGAGCACCATGGAGCTCGCCTCGCAGTTGATCGGCGTGACCATGAACGAGCCGGGCGTGTCGCGCCTGGTCACGGTCGACGTCGACGAGGCCGTGCGGCTGGCGGCGGTGTGAGCGCCCCGGGTGTCCACGGCATGATGTCGGAGCTGCGCTGGACGCTGCTGATAGTCGGAGTGGTGTTCATCGCCGCGCTCGCCTGGTGGGAGCGGCAGCGGCCGCGTCAGGCGAGCCGCGGCAGCGCGGCGCAGCGCACGACTGGCGCGCGCGAGAGCGCCACAGATGCGGCGCCGCGGGCGGTGCGTGAGCCGAGTCTCAGCCTGCCGCCGATGCGCGCCCGCGACCCGCTGGTGCCGCACGATCTGCCGATCCTGGAGCTCGCGCGAGGGTTGCCCGCCGTGCCGCTGCTCGACCCCGACGACGCGCTGGCGGAGCCGGATGCGCCGGCGCAGGATCAGCCGGCTCCGGACAATGCCGCCCTCGCAGCCGACGGCGCCGCACTCGCCGCCGAGATGGCGGTGAATGCGGTCCACGGCGTGCCCGCGGGGGTGCCGCTCGAGTCTCTTCCGCGGCTGCCGCCGGCGGCCGTGCCTAGGGTCGACTGGCCGCCGGACGAGCGCCGCCGCGTCGTCGCCTTACGGCTGGTTGCGGCGCAGCCCGAGCGCTTCGCGGGGCGCTCGCTGCGCCAGGCGCTGGCGGCGGAAGGCTTCGTACTCGGGCGCTTTGCGATCTTCCACAAGCCCGATGATGAGCAGCGCGCCGTGCTCAGCGCCGCGAGTCTCACCCGGCCGGGCACCTTCGACGTCGAGACCATGGACTCGCAGCACTACGGCGGGCTGTCGCTGTTCGCGGTACTGCCGGGACCGAAGCCGCCGCCGCAGGCCTTCGACGAGCTCATCGTCACCGCGCGCAACCTCAACGAGCGCCTGTGCGGGGTCCTGCAGGACGAGCAGGGGAGCCCGTTGACTCCCGCGCGCATCGCGCTGCTGCGCGAGCGCCTGAGTGCCGGGGCGGCTTCGTGACAGATAAGCCGGCAGCGCGCGCTGCCGAGCTGCGTGCGCAGATAGCGCAACACGATTACCGCTACTACGTGCTCGATGAGCCGGAGATTCCCGACGCCGAGTACGACCGGCTCATGCAGGAGTTGCGCGCGCTGGAGGCGCGGCACCCGCAGTTGATCACGCCGGACTCCCCGACGCAGCGCGTGTCGGGCACCCCGAGCGCCGCCTTCGGCGAGGTCGTGCACCAGGTGCCGATGCTGTCGCTCGACAACGTTTTCTCCGAGGAGGATCTGCAGGCATTCGACCGGCGCATCCACGAGCGCCTCGGCGTCGCGGGCGAGCTCGACTACGTGGCGGAGCCCAAGCTCGACGGGCTGGCGGTGACCGTGATCTACCGGGACGGCCTGCTCGAGCGCTCCGCCACCCGCGGCGACGGCGTCACGGGCGAAGAGGTCACCGCCAACGTGCGCACCATCCGCGCCGTGCCGCAGCGGCTGCGCGGGCAGGCACCGGCGTTGCTCGAGGCGCGCGGCGAGGTCTTCATGCCGCTCACCGGGTTCGAGCGCATGAACGAACAGGCGCGCGCCCGCGGCGAGAAAGTGTTCGTGAATCCGCGCAACGCCGCCGCCGGGAGCCTCCGCCAGCTCGATGCGCGCGTCACCGCCGCGCGGCCGCTGGCGGCGTTCTTCTACGCCCTCGGGGCGCTGCAGGGAGCCAGCTTTCCCGAGCGCCAGGCACAGCTGCTGCAGTGGCTGCGCACGCTGGGCTTACCGGTGTGCCCGGACACGCGCCCGGTGCGCGGGGTCGCGGGATGCCTCGCGTACTATCGCGAGATGGGCGAGCGGCGCCGCTCACTCCCCTATCAGATCGACGGCGTGGTCTACAAGCTCGACCGGCGCGCCGACCAGGAGCGCCTCGGATTCCTGTCGCGGGCCCCACGCTGGGCGATCGCGCACAAGTTTCCCGCCGATGAGGCACTCACCGTCGTGAAGGGAATCGAGTTTCAGGTCGGCCGCACCGGCGCGGTCACGCCGGTAGCGCGCCTCGCGCCGGTGTTCGTGAGCGGTGTGACGGTGAGCAACGTCACCCTGCACAACATCGGCGAGGTGCACCGCAAGGACGTGCGGGTCGGCGACACGGTGGTGGTGCGCCGGGCGGGCGATGTAATCCCCGAAGTGGTCAGCGTCATCCTGGAGCGGCGCCCGCCGGATGCGGTACCCGTGCAGCTGCCGCAGTCCTGCCCGGTGTGCGGCTCACAGGTGTTACTCGTCGAGGGCGAAGCGGTGGCGCGTTGTACCGGCGGATTCACCTGCCGCGCCCAGCGCCAGGAGGCACTCAAACACTTCGCCAGCCGGCGGGCGCTCGACATCGAGGGGCTGGGTGACAAGCTGATCGAGCAGCTGGTGGAGCGTGAGCAGGTGAGCTCGCCCGCCGATCTGTATGCGCTGACACTGCCGCAGCTGTCGCAGCTCGAGCGCATGGGAGAGAAGTCGGCCGCGAACCTGCTGGCGGCCATCGAGAAAAGCAAGAACACGACGCTCCCGCGGCTGCTGTACGGGCTCGGTATCCGCGAAGTGGGCGAGGCGACCGCGCTCGCGCTGGCGCGGCACTTCGGCACGCTCGAGCGGCTGATGGAGGCGGACGAGAATGCGATACAGCAGGTTCCCGACGTGGGACCGGTGGTCGCTGCGCAGGTCGCCGCGTTCTTTGCGTCCGAAGAACACCGTAGGGTTATCAAATCCTTACGCGATAAAGGTGTGAAATGGCTTGATATGGAGCGGGCCTCCGGGAGCGCGGGGCCGCAGGAGCTCGCCGGACGCACGGTGGTCATCACCGGCACGCTCGCGAGCATGAGCCGCGAGCAGGCGCAGGAGGCACTCGTCGCGCGCGGCGCCCGGGTGTCAGCGAGCGTCTCGAAGAAGACCAGCTTCGTCGTCGCCGGGAGCGAGGCGGGCTCGAAGCTCGAGAAGGCCCGCGAGCTGGGCGTGCCGGTGCTCGACGAGCAGCAGTTCCTCGCCCTGCTCGGCGGCGAGAGCCGCTGACCCGGCGCCGCCTGCGGCGCAGCGTCAGCCCTTCGGTGCCGGCGCAGCCGCAGGTGCCGCGGCCGGTACGGGCGTCTCGGCGGCGGGCTTGGGTGCCGCGGCCGGTGCGGGCGTCTCGGCGGCGGACTTGGGTGCCGCGGCGGATGCGCCCGCCTGCGGCGGGGCTGGCTTGTCGAGCAGTTTCTCGACCTTGGCGTTGTGCATCAGCTCGTCCGAGTAAGAGTGGAATTTCTTGTTCTGCACGATCTGCTCGAGGCGTGCACGCACCTGGTCGAACGCGGGCGGTGTCAGCTCACGCGTGTCGAGCAGCTGGATGATGTGCCAGCCGTACTGCGTCTGAATCGGCTTGTGAGTGTATTCCCCGGCTTTGAGCGCCATCACCGCGCCGGCGAACTCCGGCACCATGCGGTCGGGAGTGAACCAGCCGAGATCGCCGCCGTTGCTCTTGGAGGAATCCATCGACTCCTGCTTGGCGAGCGCGTCGAACTTCTCGCCCTTGTCCAGGCGCGTGACGAGCTTGTCAGCGAACGGCTCGGTCGCCACCAGGATGTGGCGCGCGTGGTATTCCTGCTTGGGCGTGGAGGAGATCTGCGTCTCGTACTCTGCGCGCAGCTCCTGCTCGCTGGGCTTGCGGTCCTTCAGGTAGCGATCCGACACCGCCTGCTGCAGCACGTTGAGGCGCGACAGCTCGAGCATGGAGGCGGTGTCGGTGCCCTTGTCGAGTCCCTCCTTGAGCGCTTCCTCCTCCACCAGCCGCGCGCGGATCAGGTTGTCGAGCGCCAGCTCGCGCTGCTGCGGCGTGAGCTCCGCGGAAGCTTTGCCCGTGATCCCCTTGATGTAGAACTCGTAGAAATCCCGGCCGATGGGACTGCCGTTCACGGTGGCCACCGGCGGGGAGGAGTCGGCGGGGGTCACCGCGCTCTTGGGCTGGCAGGCGCCGAGAGCTGCGAGGGCAGCGATCATGAGGAGACGCGAGTGGTTCATACTGAGTTTTCCGGTGTGTTGCAGATCGAAACGGAGGGTTCGCGGTCAGCTGCCTTCCTCGGGGGTGCGCGCGATGATGTTCAGCGCGTGCACGGCCCCGCTCATCAGGGGCGCGACCGCCGCATAGACCAGCCGGTGGCGCTCGAGCTGGCTGCGGCCGCGGAAGGCCGCCGACACCAGCGTGATACGAAAGTGACCGCCGCCGCGCGCGCCGGGGTGGCCGGCGTGGCGCGCGCTGTCGTCGAGGATCTCGAGCGCGGCGGGAGCGAGGGCGCGCTCGAGCGCGCTGCGCAGCTGCGCCATCACCGACTCATCCATGGGGAGTCTGCGCTTCGGCGCGCAGGGCCCCCGGGCGGGTGCTGAGCCACAGCACCTGCAGTGCGAGGAAGGCGAAGGTCAGGAGCGTCAGACCGAACATCTTGAAGTTCACCCAGGCGCGCTCGCTGGCGTAGTGCGCCACCGCGAGGTTGAGCGCGCCGAGCGCGGCATAGAACGCCGCCGACCACAGGTTGAGCCGCCACCACAGCGTAGCGCTCACCTGCAGCCGCTCCTCGAGCGCCGCGCTGAACAGGCGCTGGGTGAGCGTGCGCTCGCCGATCCAGCCGCTCGCGATGAAGGCGCCGCTCACCGCCCAGAAGAGCACGGTCGGCTTCCACTGGATGAAGAGCCGATTGTGCAGCAGCAGCGTCGCCGCACCCAGAATCAGCACCAGCACCGCTGACAGCGCATGGAGCGGCGGTATGCGCCGTTGCCGCAGCCAGTCCAGGGCGAGCAGCGCCACCATCGCCGCCATGAGCACCGCGGTGGCGACGTAGAGACCGCGCAGACGATAGGTCACGAAGAACGCCACGAGCGGCGCCAAGCCGGTAAGAGCCTGCATGGGAGCGGTGCGCGAGGGTCCTTGAGTCGAGGGTATACGCCGCAAACGGCCGCGTATATTGTCACGCGCCGCGCGTAACTTCCATTGGCACACAGGTCTTGGCCGAGTACTTGAAACTGCACCCCGTTGATCCGCAGCTGCGCCTCATCCGCCGCGCGGCGGAGCTGGTGCGCTCCGGAGGCGTCATTGCCTATCCGACCGATTCCTGTTACGCGCTCGGCTGGCACATCGGTGACAAGGCCGCACTGGAGCGCGTGCGCCGCATCCGCCAGGCCGACCGTCATCATCACTTCACTCTGGTGTGCGCGGATCTTGCGGAGGTCGGGCGCTTCGCGCGGCTCGACACCTGGCAGTTCCGCATCCTGCGCGCCTGCCTGCCCGGCCCGTACACCTTCCTGCTGCGCGCCACACGCGAGACGCCGCGCCGCCTGCAGCACGCGCGACGGCGCACCATCGGCGTGCGCATCCCCGATCACCCGGTGCCGCGGCTGCTGCTCGCCGAGCTGGGCGAGCCGCTGATGAGCTCGACCCTGCTGCTGGCTTCCGATCCGCAGCCCCTGACCGAGGGGCGCGAAATCCTGGCGCGACTCGAGCACGAGATCGATGCGGTTCTCGATGGCGGGGACTGCGGCATCGAGCCGACGACGGTGGTCGATCTGTCGGTAACGCCGCCGGTGATCGTACGCAAGGGCAAGGGCGATCTCGGCCCGATCACGGGGCGTGCGCTATAATTCAGCTCGTGAGCCACAGCCCTATCGTCACGTGAGTTCGCCGGCGCCGGCGCGGCGCGTCCTGTCCGGCATGCGGCCCACCGGGCGGCTGCACCTCGGCAACTACCACGGCGCGCTGCGCAACTGGGTGGAGCTGCAGTACCAGTACGAGTGCTTCTTCTTCGTGGCCGACTGGCACATGCTCACGACCGGCTACGACGAGACCGCACACCTGCAGGAGCACGTGCACGACGTGCTCATCGACTGGCTGGCGGCCGGCCTCAATCCCGGGGTCGCGACCCTCTTCATCCAGTCGCACGTGCCCGAGCACGCCGAGCTGCACCTGCTGCTGTCGATGATCACCCCGCTCGGCTGGCTCGAGCGCGTACCCAGTTACAAGGATCAGCAGGAGCAGCTGAAGGAGAAGGACCTCGCGACCTACGGCTTCCTCGGCTACCCCCTGCTGCAGAGCGCCGACATCCTGGTGTACCGCGCCACCTACGTGCCGGTGGGCGAGGACCAGGTGGCGCACGTGGAGCTCAGCCGCGAGACCGCGCGGCGCTTCAACCACCTCTACGGCCGTGAGCCGGACTTCGAGGCCAAGGCGGAGCGCGCCGTGAAGAGCCTCGGGGGACGCAACACCACCGCCTACCGGCAACTGCGCCGCAAGTTCCAGGAGACCGGCGACAAAGAGGCGCTGCAGCGCGCCCAGGCGCTGGTGCACAGCAACAACCGCATCACGGTGGCCGATCGCGAGCGGCTGCTGGGGTTTCTCGAAGGCACCGGAGTGAGCATCCTGCCCGAGCCGCAGGTGTTGCTCACCACGGCGCCCAAGGTCCCGGGTCTCGACGGGCGCAAGATGTCGAAGTCCTACGGCAACACCATCGGGCTGCGCGAGGAGCCCGATCAGGTCGTGCAGAAGCTGCGTGCCATGAAGACCGACCCGGCGCGCGCGCGGCGCACCGACCCGGGCGACCCGGAGAAGTGTCCGGTGTGGGACCTGCACAAGATCTACTCCGACGAGGCCACCCGCAAGTGGGTGAACGAGGGTTGCCGAAGCGCCGGCATCGGTTGCCTGGACTGCAAGCAGCCGCTGATCGACAGGATCGTGGAGGAGATCGGCGGCATGCGCCGGCGCGCCCAGGAGTTCGAGGACAACCCGGAGCTGGTGCGCGGCATCGTCGCCGAGGGCGCCGACAAGGCGCGCGAGGTCGCGCGCCAGACGCTCGACGAAGTGCGGCGCACCATGCATTTGCGCCCGGACTGAAGGCATAGGCGCCGGAACACCCATGAAGCACAAACCTGAACTGAAGATCGTGGTCTCCAACACGCCGCCGCCGGCTGCTGCCGCGCCGGCGCCGCCGCAGCAGGCGGAGATGCCGTTCGCGGTCGTGAACGGGGAGCCGATCTCGCAGCTGCCACGCGACCTGTACATCCCGCCGCAGGCCCTGGAGGTGTTTCTCGAGGCCTTCGAGGGCCCGCTCGATCTGCTGCTGTACCTCATCCGCCGGCAGAACCTGAATATTCTCGATATCCCGCTGGCGGAGATCACCCGCCAGTACATGCAGTACATCGAGCTCATGCAGGACCTGCAGCTGGAGCTCGCGGGCGAGTATCTGGTGATGGCGGCGACGCTGGCGGAGATCAAATCGCGCATGCTGCTGCCGCGGCCCAGGCTCGATCAGGACGGCGAGGAGGACCCGCGCGCGGAGCTGGTGCGACGGCTGCAGGAGTACGAGCGCTTCAAACGCGCTGCCGCCGGGATCGATACGCTACCGCGCCTGGAGCGCGACGTGTGGCCGACCTCAGCCGAGCTCAAGGAACGGCAGCTGCTGCGCGCGCTGCCGCAAATCGCGCTGCAGGAGATGCTGCTCGCCTTCAAGGATGTCGTGGTGCGTGCGCAGATGTTCGCCCACCACCACATTCAGCGCGAGCGGCTGTCGGTGGGCGAGCGCATGAGCGAGGTCCTGGCGTTGCTCGGTGGTGGCGCGCAGTTCGTGCCGTTCCAGCAGCTGTTCCGGCCCGAAGAAGGGCGCATGGGTGTCACCATCACCTTCGCCGCGATTCTCGAGCTCATGCGCGAGGGGCTGATCGACATCGTGCAGGCGCACGCCTACGCGCCACTGCACGTGCGCGCCGCCAGCCCCGGCCGCACGCTGCGCGTGGTGAGCGACCAGACGCAAGCTGCGGCGCCCGCCACCGAGACTGCACCCGACACCGCTGTGCCGGCGCGCGCCGATGAGGATCTCGCATGAGTGAGTCATACGTCAGGAACGTCATCGAGGCGGCCCTGCTGGCCGCGGGCACGCCGCTCCCGGTGGCGGAGCTCACGCGGCTGTTCGAGGACAGCGCGCGCCCGAGCCTGCAGCAGGTGCGTGCGGCGCTCGCCGCCCTGGCGGCGGAGTACGCCGGGCGCGGCATCGAGCTGAAGGAGACAGCCAGCGGCTTTCGTATCCAGGTGCGGCGCGAGCTGGCGGCGGAAATCTCCCGCCTGTGGCCGGAGCGCACGGCGCGTTACTCGCGGGCGCTGCTCGAGACCCTGGCCCTGATTGCCTACCGCCAGCCGATCACGCGCGCCGAGATCGAGGCGGTGCGCGGGGTCGTCGTCAACCCCAACATCATCAGAACCGTGATCGAGCGCAACTGGGTGCGCGTAGTCGGTCACCGCGACGTTCCCGGCCACCCGGAACTGCTCGGCACGACGCGCGAGTTCCTCGACTATTTCGGCTTGAAGAGCCTGGATGAGCTGCCGCCGCTCGCTGAAGTTCAGGCCCTGGGCGACTTCAACCTGCAGCTGGGGCTCACCGGGGAGGAGGCCGCCGCGGCGGCACCGGACCCGGCGGGCGGCGCGGCCCCCGACAGCGCCGACGGCGACGACAGCCCCGAGGACGACGAGCTCTCCGCCGAGGGCGAGGGCTCGCGCGAGCTGGTGGCCGGACCGCGCCATCTGGACGGTTGATGGCGCGCGCCCCGGCGCGCACCGGCGGCGGGCGTCGTCGCGTTCCGGGCTCGCGCGGCGCCGCGGCGGCGCGCCCCCGAGCACCTCTCGGGGCTGGCACGCGCGCCGAGCGGCTGCAGAAGATGCTGGCCCGTGCCGGGCTCGCCTCACGGCGCGAAGCGGAAGCCTGGATCCGTGCCGGCCGCCTCACCATCAACGGACGCCTGGCCGAGCTCGGCGCGCGGGTCACTCCCCAGGACCAGGTGCGTCTCGACGGGCGCCTGGTGCGGGCGCGCGCCGCCGATGCGGGAGCGCGGGCATTCCTGTGCCACCGCTCACCGGGCGAGGCGTTGAGGACGCAGGAGTTGCCCGCCGCTGATCCCGCGGCGCAAGCGCCGCGGGCGGCGCTGCTCGAGCGGCTGCCACGGCGCTCAGGTAGGCGCTTCATCGCGGTGAGTCCCATGCCGCGCGTGGATGGGGGCCTGGAGCTCGTCACCTCGGATGGCGAGCTGGCGATGCGGCTGCAGCGGGCGGTGCACGCGCTCTCGAGCGAATTCGGGGTGCGGGTGCGCGGGGAGCTGAGCGCCGGGCAGCTCGAGGGCATTCGCGCCGGGGCGCTCGACAGCGGCGCACGCCTCACGGTCGAGCGCTGCGAGGCTGCCGGCGGGGAGGCCGCCAATCGCTGGTACACGCTCGGCGTCCAGGGCGCGAGCGGCAAGCAAGTGCGCCAGCTGTTCGAGCGTCAGGGTGCGCTCGTCAGCCGCGTGCTGCGCACCCAGCTCGGACCGGTGAGGCTCGAGCGCGCACTCGCGCGTGGTCAGTTCCGCGCGCTCACCCAGGAGGAGGTGCGCACGCTGCTGCCGGACTACGCGGCGGGCGGCGAGGGTTGAGCGTCGAAGGATCCGCCGCTGACGCCGCGGCTCGCCGGACCCAGCAGCGCGATGTATGGAGCGGTGAGCGCCGCCGGCAAGGGCAGGGTTTGGATGTCTTCCGCCGGGTAGGCCTGGCGGCGCATGGCGGTGCGCGCGCGTCCGGGGTTCAGCGTGTTGACGCGTACCCGGCTGATGCCCTCCAGCTCCGCCGACAGCACCTGCGACAGTCCTTCGACGGCAAACTTCGACACCGCATACGCGCCCCAGTAGGCGCGGCCGTGGCGGCCCACCGCGCTGGCGGTGAACACCACGGAGGCATCCGCGGACTTCTTCAGCGCCGGCAGCAGCACCTGCGTCAGCGCAAAGGCCGCGGTGACATTGACGTGCAGCACCCGGCACCAGGTCGGCACGTCGTAGTGCTCGATGGGCGAGAGGGTGCCGAGGAGTGCTGCGTTATGCAGCAGGCCATCGAGGCGCCCGTAGCGCTCGAGCACCGCATCGGCCACCCGGTCGTAGTCCGCGGCCAGCGCCCGCTCCAGGTCGAGCACCGCGATGCTGGCCTCGGGCGCGCCGCTGGCGGTGATCTCGGCGTGCACGGCCTCGAGCTTGCGCTCGTTGCGGCCGATCAGAATGACCGTCGCCTGATGCCGGGCGCAGGCGAGGGCGACCGCGCGGCCGATGCCATCGCTCGCGCCGGTGATGGCGATCACGCGGCCCGCCAGCTCGGCGGCCGCGGGGATGTGCGTGCGGGGATCGAACGCGGAACTCACGCTACAAGCCTCCGTTCATAGTCCGCCGGCAGCGCGAAGCGGCCGGCGTCGACCCGACGCGCCGCGCGCCACGCGCGCCAGGCATCCAGGGGCGCGTGATGCTCGCCCGCGATGAGGGCGCCGGGCAAGGCGCGCTGCGCCCGCCGCGAGTGGCTGCACGCGAGCGCTGCCCAGACCAGCAGGCCCCGCAGCGCAGCCTGCTCGTGCCGCGCCAGCGCGCCGACGCTCGCGGCCAGCGCCGCACGCACCTGCCGATGCCGCTCGCGCACCAGCGCGGCAAGCTCCGCCGCCCACGGCGGCTGTGCGAGAGCCTCCGGGGATGCATGCACGCGCGCCAGCTCATCCAGTGGCAGCCGCAGTCGACCGGCGCGCGCATCGTGCGCCAGAGCGTTGAGCATCTCGAGCTCGCGCAGCGCGCCGCCCAAGTCGCGGCAGCTGTCGGCGGCGATCCCCGGGAGCGCGAAGCGCATCAGCGGCTCGATGAGCGCCACGCTCCAGCGCTCGCAATACGCCGTCAGCTCGCGATGGGTGTCGAAGGTGGCCGCCGCCAGATCCCACATCGCCGCATCCACCAGTCCGGTGAGTCCGGCGAGGGGGGCGAGATCGCCGGAGGCGAAGACCGAGGTGAGCGCGCGCGTGAGCGGATGCGCCGGCCGCCCCTGCGCACAGCGCTGACACTCATCGCGCCACCAGCCGAGGCGCGCATGCGCGACCTGGTGGTCGAGCCCGGGGGCGAGGCTCGCGGCGATTTCGCTTTCGATGCCGCACAGCGCCGCCAGCAGCGGACGCTGCGCCACCGGGAAGTACAGCCAGGCGAGGACGCGCGTCGGCGGCCACTCAGGCCTTGCGGGCATTGCTCGCGCCCGCGGTCCCGGTGGGCGGCTCGACGGTAGCGGGCGGCTCGACCGCGGCGGGCGGGTCAGCCGCGGTCGGGGTGCCGGGGTTGCGAGCCAGCTGCCCGATCGGCTCGAGCTGCGCGAGCGGCGCGTCCGCGGTTACGCCCAGCTCGCCGAAGCGCCGTGCCTGCGGCAGCACCTGGCGCTCCAGCGAGCCGACGGCTGCGTTGTAGGCTTCAACCGCGGTGCCGAGGCGCTGCCCAAGACGGCCGAGATGTCCGTTGAAGGCTCCGAGGCGCCGGTACAGCTCCTGGCCGAGGTCGCGGATCAGCGCCGCATTGCGTGCCACGGCCGACTGCCGCCAGCCGTAGGCCACGGCCTTGAGCAGCGCGATCAGGGTCGAGGGCGTGGCGATGATCACGCTCTGGCCGAGCGCGGTCTCGAGCAGCTCCGGCCGCTCGGCGAGCGCCGCGGAGAGGAACTGATCGCCGGGCAGGAACAGCACCGCAAACTCCGGGCTGCGCTCGAACTGGGTCCAGTAACTCTTGGCGGCGAGCTCGCGCACGCGCGTCTCGACCTGTTGGGCGTGTCGCCTGAGGCACTGCTGGCGCTCCTCGTCCGTGGGCGCATCGAGCGAAGCCAGATAGGCGTCGAGGGGCGTCTTGGCGTCGATCACCAGATCGCGGGCATCGGGCATGTGCACGACCAGATCCGGGCGCAGCGCGCCTTCCTCGCCAACCACCTGCAGCTGCTCGGTGAAGTCGCAGTGCTCGTTGAGGCCGGCAAGCTCCACCAGGCGGCGCAGCGTCAGCTCGCCCCAACGGCCGCGCACCTCCGGGCGGCGCAGCGCGGTGACCAGATTGCGCGTCTCGCGCTGCAGCTGCGCCTGGCCGCCGGCGAGCGTCTCGATCTGGGTGCGCAGGGTCGTGAAGGCGTCGCGGCGCTCGCGCTCGAGCGCCTGCACCTGCGCCTCGGTGCGCTCGAGCGCGGCGCGCAGCGGCTCCACCAGCTGCGCGATGGCCTGCTCGCGCTCCTTGAGCGCGCCGTGGGCCACGACCTGATCGCGCCCGAGCGCCTCGCGCGCCAGACGCAGGAACAACTCGCTGTTGGTGCGCAGTGTCTCGCCGGCGAGGGAATCGAACGCGGCCCGCAGGCGCATCTCGGACTGCTCCAGGAGCTTCAGCCGGTCCGCGTCCTGCAGGGCGCTCGATTCCAGGCGCACCTGCGCGGCGGCCAGCTCGATGCGCAGCGCCTCGATGCGCCGCACGGCGCGCAGCTGCGTCAGCAGCGTGCCGAGCACTGCGCCGGTGGCGAGCGCGGCGCCGGCGACGATGAATATGACCAGCGTACTCATCGCTGGAAATGCGCCAGGTAGTTCACGGCGACGTCACGGGTGAGGGCCACGCGCCGGGTGAAGGGGTTGAGTTCGATGCCCGCCATGGTCTTGAAGGTGAGCCCCGCGGCGCGCGCCCAGCGCGCCAGCTCCGCCGGGCGGATCAGCCGCTCATACTCGTGCGTGCCGCGTGGGATCAGACCGAGGAGGTATTCCGCGCCGACGATCGCGAGCAGGAAGGATCTGAGGTTGCGGTTGATGGTCGAGACGAACAGGGCGCCGCCGGGCCGCAGCAGGCGCGCCAGCGTCGCCGTCATGGCGGCGGGGTCGGGAACGTGCTCGAGCATTTCCATGCAGGTGACCACATCGAATGCGGCCGGCTCGGCGGCCGCCAGCTCCTCCGCGGCGATGAGGCGGTAATCCACCGCGAGTGCGGATTCGGTAGCGTGCAGGCGCGCGACCTCGATCATGGCGGGCGCCAGGTCGATGGCTATGACCCGCGCCCCGGCCCGCGCCAGTGCCTCCGCGAGCAGTCCCCCGCCGCAGCCCACGTCCAGTACCCGCCTCCCCGCGAGTGCCGTGCGCTGCGCGATGAACTGGGTGCGCAGCGGATTCAACAGGTGCAGGGGAGCAAATTCCCCGTGGCTGTCCCAGAACGCCGCAGCACTGGCCTCGAACTTCGCCAGTTCCGCGCTATCGGCGTTCACGCGGCGGCCTCCATGCGTACGCGCTGTGCCCAGCGCGCGGGCAGGGCGGCCAGCTCCTCCTCGTCGAGCACAACCAGGCGCGCACCGCTCACGGCGAGGCGCCCTGCGGTCCAGACGTCGCTCACCTGCGCGCGGGTGGCGCCGAAGACGATGGCGTCCGCGATGGCCGCGGCCGGCTGACCGCTGAGCGCACCGAGATCGATGCAGATCAGATCGGCGGCCTTGCCGGGCTCGATGGAGCCGATCTGTGCCTGCAGACCGAGCACCGTGGCGCCGCCGAGCGTCGCCATGCGCAACACCTCCCCGGCGGCGAGGCCGGAATGCAGTGCGCCAGCGCGCGCCTCCGCCAGCAGGTCGAGCGCGCCGGCGGCGACCGGGCTGTCGGTGCCGAGGCCGGTGCGGTTGCCCTCGAGCGAGGCCACCGGCGAGCGTGCACCGAGGCGCAGATCCGCCTGCGGGCAGGCGATGAGGCTGGCGCCGTGGCGCGCCAGCAGCTCCAGATCCGCGCCCTCGCAGCTACCGGCACCGATGGCGGTGAATCCCGGGCGCAGCAGGCCGAGCGCGTGGAGCTGGCGCAGCGGACGCTCATAGCGCGGCGCACGCGCGCCATCCTGCACGCCCGCGCCGGCGTCCGCGGTTTCCGCGGCTCCGGTGAGCTCCGCCAGGTGCACGGCGACGCGCGCGTCGAGCTCATCCGCCACGCGCCGCACGCGCGTGAGCAGCGCCTCGCTCATGCCGTGCACTGTCAACGGCGCGAAATACAGGCCGATGCGTGAATCCGCGCGGTACTCGTCCCAGAGTCGCTCGGCCCTGGCCAGGTGCGCGGTCGCGCTCTCGGCCCAGGGTGTGGGAGCGTCCGCGACCGGCAGACCTATGGCCGCGCGCACGTGGGCCGCGGCGGCGGCGCGCGCGGCTTCCTCCGGAAACAGGCTCAGGTCCGCGAAGCAGGTGATCCCGCCACGCAGCATCTCGGCTACGCCTAAGCGGGTGCCGTCGCGCACGAAATCCGCGCTCACACAGCGCTCCTCCACCGGAGCCAGGGTCTCGGTCAGCCAGCGCCAGCGTGGGCCGCGCACCGGCAGGCCGCGCAGCAGCGTGTGACAGGCGCGCGTGTGGGCGTTCACCAGGCCCGGCAGGAGCGCATGCCGCTCGCGCACCACGCGCTCGCGGATCTCGAAGCGGGCGCGCAGCGCCGCGCTGGGACCGACGGCCACGATCCGGCCGGCGGACACCGCCACCGCGTGATCGGCGAGCGCGGTGTTGGCGGGTGCGATTGGCAGCAGCCAGCGGGCCTCGATCAGCAGCTCGGCGCTTTCCCGGGTGGACATCGTTCTCCAAAACAGCTGCGCGCAGTATATCGGTGCCCGCCCGGGCGCGCGCGCTGCGCGGGCCGGGGGGACTTGAGCCGCGCCGCAGGCAAAGCAGCGGCCGCAGAGGCGCTTCGTGATAGACTTACGCTTTTATTTCACCGCAGTTTAATGGCTGAAATCGCCCGCGAAATCCTGTCCGTCAGTCTCGAAGACGAGATGCGGCAGTCTTATCTCGACTATGCGATGAGCGTGATCGTCGGGCGGGCACTGCCCGACGTGCGTGACGGACTGAAGCCCGTGCACCGCCGTGTGCTGCATGCCATGCGTGAGCTCGGCAACGACTGGAACAAGGCCTACAAGAAGTCCGCGCGCGTGGTCGGGGACGTGATCGGCAAGTACCACCCGCACGGCGACACCGCGGTCTACGACACCATCGTGCGCATGGCGCAGCCGTTTTCCATGCGCTACCTGCTGGTCGACGGACAGGGAAATTTCGGCTCGGTGGACGGCGACATGCCCGCCGCCATGCGCTACACCGAGGTGCGCATGTCGCGCATCGCGCACGAGCTGCTCGCGGACATCGACAAGGAAACGGTCGATTTCACGCCCAACTACGACGAGTCCGAGCAGGAGCCCTCGGTGCTGCCGACGCGCGTGCCGAACCTGCTGGTGAACGGGCAGACCGGCATCGCGGTCGGCATGGCGACCAACATCCCGCCACACAATCTCACCGAGACCGTCGACGCGTGCATCGCGCTGCTGGATGATCCGGCGCTGCCACTGGCGGCGCTGATGCAGCACATGCCGGGACCGGACTTCCCCACCGGCGGCATCATCAACGGCGCCCAGGAGATCGCCACCGCCTACCGCACCGGCCGCGGCCGACTGTCGGTGCGCGCGCGCGTCAGCATCGAGGAGGTCGGCAAGGGCGATCGCCAGGCGATCGTGGTCACCGAGCTCCCCTTCCAGGTCAACAAGGCGCGCCTCATCGAGCGCATCGCCCAGCTGGTGCGCGAGAAACTGATCGACGGGATCGCCGGCGACGGCCTGCGTGATGAGTCCGACAAGGACGGCATGCGCGTGGTCATCGAGCTCAAGCGCGGCGAGGTCACCGAGATCGTGCTCAACAACCTGTATGCGCAGACGCCGATGGAGACGGTGTTCGGCATCAACATGGTGGCCCTGCAGGACGGGCAGCCGAAGCTGATGTCGCTGAAGGAGATGCTGGAGGCTTTCATCCGGCACCGCCGCGAAGTCGTCACGCGGCGCACCATCTACGATCTCGCCAAGGCGCGCGAACGGGCCCACATCCTCGAGGGTCTGGCGGTGGCACTCGCCAACATCGACGCGGTGATCGCGCTCATCAAGGCCGCGCCCTCGCCCCCCGAGGCACGCACGGCACTGCAGGCGCGCGCCTGGCCGCCGGGCGTGGTCACCGCACTGCTCGAGCGCGCCGGCTCCATTTCCACCCGACCCCAGGGTCTGGCCGCCGAGCTGGGCCTGGGTGGCGGGGGCTATCGGCTGTCGGAAACGCAGGCGCAGGCCATTCTGGACATGCGCCTGCATCGGCTCACGGGACTTGAGCAGGACAAGATCGTCGCCGAATACCGCGAGCTGCTCGAGAGTATCCGCGACCTGAGCGACATTCTGGCCCGCGCCGAGCGGCTCACGCAGGTGGTGCGCTCCGAGCTGCTCGAGGTCCGCGCGGCGTATGGCGATGCGCGCCGTACCGAGATCAACCGCGATCATCTGGATCTGACCACCGAGGACCTGATCGAGCCGCAGGACGTGGTGGTGACGCTGTCGCACGCCGGTTACGCCAAGAGCCAGCCGCTCACCGAGTACCAGACGCAGCGCCGCGGCGGACGCGGCAAGACCGCCACCGCGGTCAAGGACGAGGATTTCGTCGAGAAGCTGTTCGTCGCCCATACGCACGACACCGTGTTGTGCTTTTCCAACCGCGGCAAGGTGTACTGGCTCAAGGTGTACGAGCTGCCACAGGCCGGACGCGGCGCGCGCGGCAAGCCGATGGTGAACCTGTTGCCGCTCGAGGAGGGCGAGAAGATCAACGCCCTGTTGCCGGTCAAGCAGTACGACGAGCAGCACTTCGTGTTCATGGCCACGCGCGCCGGCACCGTGAAGAAGACGCCGCTCGCGGCGTTCTCGAGGCCGCGTACCAGCGGCATCATCGCGGTCGACCTGCACGACAACGATCAGCTGGTCGGAGTGGCGATCACCGACGGTGAGCGCGAGATCATGCTGGTATCGAGCGGCGGCAAGGCGATCCGCTTCCACGAGGACGAAGTGCGCTACATGGGGCGCGAGGCGGCCGGGGTGCGCGGCATCCGCCTGGGGGCCGGCCAGGATCTGATCGCGCTGATCGTGGTGGGTGAGGGTCACGTGCTGAGCGCCTCCGCCGCGGGCTATGGCAAGCGCACGCCCCTGGAGGAGTTTCCCTCGCACGGCCGCGGCGGGCAGGGCGTGATCGCGCTGCAGACCTCGGACCGCAACGGCGTCACGGTGGCGGCGCTGCAGGTCATGCCGGGACAGGAGATCATGCTCATCAGCTCCACCGGTACGCTGGTGCGTACCACGGTGGATGAGATCTCCGTGCAGGGACGTAACACCCAGGGGGTACGGCTCATCCGGCTCGAGGAGGGGGAGCGGCTGGTCGGCATCGAGCGCGTCGAGAGTCTGGATACCGGCGAGGAGGAGCCCCTCGCCGAGCCTGGTCCGCAGGCCGGTGCGGGCGAGCCGGCCGCAGAGACCTAGGCTTGCGCGTATTCAATTTCGCTGCGGGGCCGGCCACGCTGCCCGTGGAAGTCCTCGAACAGGTCCGCGAGGAGCTGACCGACTGGCATGGGTGCGGCATGTCGGTGATGGAAGTGAGCCATCGCAGCAAGGCCTTTGTCGCAGCGGCTCAGGAAGCCGAGCAACTGCTGCGCGAGCTGCTCGCGGTTCCCGCGCACTACAAGGTGCTGTTCCTGCAGGGTGGCGCAACCGGCCAGTTCGCGGCCATCCCGATGAACATCGCGCGTGCCGACTCCACGGTCGACTACCTGAATACCGGTGCGTGGTCGAAGAAGGCGCTGCTCGAGGCCCGGCGCCTGACGGGCAAGGTCAACATCGCCGCCGATGAGGCGGCGTCCAACTACACCACCGTGCCGGCGGGAGAGGCGCTGCGCCTCAGTGCGCAGGCGGCCTACGTGCATTACACGCCCAACGAGACCATCGGCGGGGTGGAGTTCCCGTACGTCCCCGACACCGCAGGCGTGCCGCTGGTGGCCGACATGTCCTCGAGTATTCTGTCGCGACCGCTCGCGGTCTCGAAGTTCGCTCTCATCTACGCGGGTGCCCAGAAGAACATCGGTCCCGCGGGACTGGTAGTGGTCATTGTGCGTGAGGAGCTCTTGGGTAAGGCGCGCCCGGGCACGCCGGCGGTGTGGGACTACAAGGCGATGGCCGATGAGGGCTCGATGCTCAACACCCCGCCCACTTTCGCCTGGTACTGCGCGGGGCTGGTGTTTCGCTGGCTGAAGGCCCAGGGCGGGCTCACGGCGGTCGGCGAGCGCAACCGTGCCAAGGCGCAACTGCTGTACGCCGCGATCGACGCGTCCGGTTTCTACGCCAACCCGGTGGCGGTGTCCTGCCGCTCGTGGATGAACGTGCCGTTCACGCTCGCGGCGCCGCAGCTCGAGCGCGCCTTTCTCGCCGCGGCGCACGAGGCCGGGCTCACCGGCCTCGAAGGTCACCGCTCCGTGGGCGGCATGCGTGCGAGTCTCTACAACGCCATGCCGCTCGAGGGGGTGCAGGCCCTGGTGGCCCTCATGAAGGAATTCGAGCGTCGCCACGGCTGAGCGCGCATGAGCTACCGCATTCTCACACTCAACGACATCAGCAGCCGGGGCCTGGCACGCCTGCCGCGCGAGCGCTACGAAGTGGGCGCCGCGGTGACGCACCCGGACGCCATCCTGGTGCGCTCGGCCGACCTGCACGGCTTTGAGATCACGCCCGGCGTGCGCGCCATCGGCCGCGCCGGGGCGGGCGTCAACAACATCCCGGTCGCGCAGTTGAGCCGGCGCGGCATTCCGGTGTTCAACACCCCGGGCGCCAACGCCAACGCGGTCAAGGAGCTGGTGCTGGCAGGACTGCTGCTGGCGGCGCGCAACATCGGCTCGGCGTGGCTGTTCGCGCGCGCACTCGAGGGCGATGACGAGGCCATCGAGGCGGCGGTCGAGAAGGGCAAGAAGAGCTTCGTGGGCTTCGAGCTGCCCGGCCGCGCGCTCGGAGTCGTGGGCCTGGGCGCCATCGGGGTCGAGGTGGCGAACTCCGCCCTCGCCCTGGGGATGAGGGTGCTTGGCTACGACCCGCAGCTCACCGTGCAGCGCGCCTGGCAGCTGTCCTCGAGCGTCGAGCAGGCACTGTCGCTCGAGGACCTGTTCACGCGCGCGGATGCGATCACGGTGCACGTGCCGCTGAACGAGCACACGCAGGGGCTGGTGAACGGCGCGCGTCTCGCGCTCGCCAAGCCCGACGCCACGCTCCTCAACTTCGCGCGCGCCGCCATCGTCGATACCCGGGCGGTGCTGGCGGCGCTCGATGCCCGCCGTCTGCATGCCTACGTGTGCGACTTCCCCAGCCGCGCGCTCAAGGATCACCCCCGCGTGGTGACCCTGCCGCACCTCGGCGCCTCCACCGGCGAGGCCGAGGAGAACTGCGCCGTCATGGTTGCGGAGCAGGTGCGCGACTTCCTCGAGAACGGCAACATCCGCAACAGCGTCAACTACCCGGAAGCGGTGCTGCCGCGGGTGCCGAATACCACGCGTGTGGCGATCGCCAACAGCAACGTGCCCAACATGGTGGGCCAGATTTCCACCTGCCTCGCCGCCCGCGGGATCAATATCGCCGATCTGCTGAACAAGTCGCGCGGTGAGTTTGCCTACACGCTCATCGACGCCGACGGTGCGGTCGGCGAGGACCTCCTGGCGAGCCTCCGCGCCATCGACGGCGTGCTGTCGGCGCGCATCGTCTGAGGGCAGCCGGGAACGCCCGCCATGGCCCGCAAGAACAGCAAGCCCTCGCGCGCCGCGGGACGCCGTGTCCGCGCCCCGGCCACGCCGCGCGCGCCGGCGAGCGCGCCGCCAGCGGCGCCGCGGGGGCTGGACCTGGAGCAGGTGCGCGTCCGGATCGATGCGGTCGATGAACAGATTCACGGGCTGATCAACGAGCGCGCGCGCCTCGCGCAGCAGGTGGGGATTTCCAAGAGCAGCGACGGCCGCACGGTGGATTTCTATCGCCCGGAGCGCGAGGCGCAGGTGCTGCGGCGCGCGCAGGCGCGCAACCAGGGACCGTTGCGCGACGCGGAGGTGCTGCGGCTGTTCCGCGAGATCATGTCGGCGTGTCTTGCGCAGCAGGAGCCGCTCAAAGTGGCGTTCCTCGGTCCCGAGGGCACCTTCACGCAAACCGCGGTGCTCAATCACTTCGGGCACTCGGTGCGTGCCCTGCCGCTCGCCTCGATCGATGAGGTGTTTCACGAGGTGGAGGCGGCGAGCGCGGACTTCGGGGTCGTGCCCATCGAGAACTCCACCGAGGGCACGGTCAACCACACACTCGACCGCTTCCTGACCTCGCCGCTGAAGATCTGCGGGGAGGTGGAGCTGCGCGTGCGCCATCACCTCATGGGCGCCATGAGCGCGCTCGAGCGCATCGAGCGCGTCTGCTCGCACCCGCAATCCCTGGGCCAGTGCCGGCAGTGGCTCGAGGAGCATCTGCCGGGTGTCGAGCAGGTGCCGGTATCCAGCAACGCCGAAGGAGCGCGGCGCGCGCGCGACGAGAAGGGCAGCGCGGCCATTGCCGGCGAGACCGCCGCGGAGGTCTATGGCCTCAAGATCCTGGCCGCGGAGATCGAGGATCGCGCCGACAACACCACGCGCTTTCTGGTGCTCGGGCGGAAGCTCTTCACGCCGAGCGGCGAGGATCGCACGACGCTGCTGGTGTCCGTGGGCCACACCGATGCGCCCGGGGCGCTGTACCGGCTGCTCGAGCCGCTGGCGCGCCACCGTGTGTCGCTCACGCGCATCGAATCGCGGCCATCACGGCGGCGCAAGTGGGATTACGTGTTCTTCATGGATCTCGAGGGCCACGCCGAGGAGCCCCACGTCGCCAAGGCGCTGGCGGCGCTGAAAAAGCGCGCCTCGCTGTTTCGCGTGCTCGGCTCCTATCCGCGGGCAGTGCTATGAGCGAGCCCGGCGGCGCCCGTTATCGCATCCGCCCCGGCGGCAGCATCCAGGGCACCCTCACGGTGCCGGGGGACAAGTCGATCTCGCACCGCGCGCTCATGCTCGGTGCGCTCGCCCAGGGCGACACGCACATCAGTGGCTTTCTGGCCGGCGAGGATTGCCTCGCCACCGCGCGGGCGCTGCAGGAGCTCGGGGTGCACATCGAGGGGCCGCTCGACACGCACGTGCTGGTGCGCGGGGTGGGCGCACACGGCCTCGCGGCGCCGCGCTCGCCCCTCGACATGGGCAATGCCGGCACCGCCATGCGCCTGATGATGGGGCTGCTCGCGCCGCAGAAATTCGATGCGACGCTCATCGGCGACGAGTCGCTCATGCGCCGGCCGATGGAGCGAGTCGCGGTGCCGCTGCAGATGATGGGAGCGCGCATCCATACCCACCAGGGCCGCCCGCCGGTGGAGATCCGCGGTACGCCGCATCTGCGGGGCATTCACTACAGCCTGCCGGTGGCGAGCGCGCAGGTGAAATCCGCGATCCTGCTGGCCGGTCTCGCCGCGAGCGGCCGCACGCACGTGACGGAGCCTGCGCCCTCGCGCGATCACACCGAGCGCATGCTCGGCGCCTTCGGGGTGCAACTGTCGCACGAGGGGCGCTCCATCGCGATGGAAGGCGGGCAGACCCTGCGCGGCACGCGGGTAGCGGTGCCGGCGGATTTCTCCTCGGCGGCGTTTTTTCTGGTGGCGGGATGCCTCGCAGCCGATCATCCACTCACGCTGACCAACGTCGGCGTGAACCCGACGCGTACCGGACTGCTCGAGCTGCTGCGGCGCATGGGAGCGGACATCCGCCTGCACCCGCACGCCGTGCCGGGGGGGCCGAATCCGGAGCCGGTCGCCGACATCGAGGTTCAGCGCAGCGCCCTGCACGGCATCACGGTGCCCGAGGCGCTCATTGCCACGTGCATCGATGAGTTTCCGGTGTTCTTCATCGCCGCGGCCTGCGCGAGCGGCGAGACCCTGGTTCGCGGGGCCCTCGAGCTGCGCGTCAAGGAGAGTGACCGGCTCGCGGCCATGGCCGCCGGGCTGGGGCAGCTCGGCGTCGAGCATCAGCTGCTGCCCGATGGCCTGTGGATCCGCGGTGCGGAGGCGCTCACGGGCGGCACGATCGACAGCTGCGGCGATCACCGTGTCGCCATGGCGTTCGCGGTTGCGGCTTTGAGGGCGCGCACGCCCATCGAGATCCGGGACGTCGCCAACGTGGCCACCTCGTTTCCCGGGTTCGTGGCCACGGCGCGTGCCGCGGGCTTGGGCGTCGAAGCGCTCTGACGGAAACCGATCCGGATGCCCCGACAGAGCGCCTGTCCCATCGTCACCATCGACGGCCCGAGTGGCTCGGGCAAGGGCACGATCAGCCGTGCGGTCGCGCGGCATGTGGGCTGGCATCTGCTCGACAGCGGCGCGCTGTATCGCCTGGTGGCGCTTGCCGGGCTCGCTGCGGGTGCGGCGAGCGAGGACCAGGAGCGGCACGCCGAGCTCGCCGCGCGCATGGATGTCAGGTTCGGCTCGCACCCGGACGGTGGCGAGCGCGTCTGGCTCGACGGGCGCGACGTGACCGGGGAGATCCGCTCCGAAGCCGCGGGCCAGGGGGCCTCACGGGTGGCCGCCTGGCCGGGAGTGCGCGCCGCGTTGCTCGAGCGCCAAAGGGCCTTCGCGCGGGCCCCCGGGCTGGTGGCCGACGGCCGGGATATGGGCACCGTGGTCTTCCCCGGGGCGGACCTGAAAATATTCCTGACCGCCACCCCCGAGGAGAGGGCCCTGCGCCGCCATAAGCAGTTGAAAGACAAGGGTTCCGATGTTAGCCTTCCCGCCCTTTCGCGCGAGATAGCCGCGCGGGACTTGAGGGATCAGACCCGTCAGATCGCCCCGTTGCGGCCTGCGCCCGACGCCTGCGTGATTGATTCCACCGGCCTGGAAGTCGGGGCGGTGGTGGGACGGGTGCTGGAACTCATGGCCGCCCGTCGCTTGTGGCGCTGACGCCGCTCGTCGCGATACGCACGGAAGGTGATTCTGGGTTGGCACACGCAGGAGGCGGGTGCCTGGTGTTTTTTCCTGGGCCGCAGGATGAGGGTCCAGTGCCGGCACGCCGCTAGCGCGTGCAAAGTGAAGGTATGACAGAAAGTTTCGCCCAGCTCTTCGAGCAGAGTCTCGCCAATCAGCGCATCCGCCCGGGAATGATCCTGACCGGGCTCGTGATCGATGTCACCGAGGACGTCGTCATCGTCAACGTAGGCCTCAAATCCGAGGCCGTGATCCCTCTCGAGCAGTTCAAGAACGAGCGCGGCGAGGTGGAGGTCAAGGCCGGTGACAACGTGGAAGTCGCTCTCGACTCGGTCGAGGACGGTACCGGGGAAACGCGCCTGTCGCGCGAGAAGGCCAAGCGCGCGCGCACCTGGACACGCCTCGAGGAGGCATTCAACAAGTCCGAGATCGTGACCGGCGTCATCACCGGGCGCGTCAAGGGCGGCTTCACCGTGGAGATCGAGAACGTGCGGGCGTTCCTGCCGGGGTCGCTGGTGGACGTGCGCCCGGTGCGCGACACCTCCTATCTGGAAGGCAAGCCGCTCGAGTTCAAGGTCATCAAACTCGATCAGAAGCGCAACAACGTAGTGGTGTCGCGCCGCGCCGTCGTCGAGCAGGAGTTTTCCGCCGAGCGCAGCGCGCTCATGGACAACCTGCAGGAAGGCGCAGTGGTGCGCGGCACGGTCAAGAACCTCACCGACTACGGCGCGTTCGTTGATCTGGGCGGGATCGACGGCCTGCTGCACATCACCGACATGGCGTGGAAGCGCGTCAAGCATCCTTCCGAGGTCGTCAAGGTGGGCGACGAGGTCGAGGTGCGCATTCTGAAGTTCGACCGCGAGCGCTCGCGCGTGAGCCTGGGGCTCAAGCAGCTGGGAGCGGATCCGTGGCAGAACATCGCGCGCCGCTATCCGCCGAGTACCCGCGTGTTCGGCAAGGTCACCAACATCGCCGACTACGGCGCGTTCGTGGAGATCGAGGACGGCGTCGAGGGCCTGGTACACGTCTCGGAGATGGACTGGACCAACAAGAACGTCAATCCTGCCAAGGTGGTGCACACCGGGCAGGAGGTCGAGGTGATGGTGCTCGACGTGGACGAGGAGCGCCGCCGCATATCCCTCGGGCTCAAGCAGTGCCAGGCCAACCCGTGGAAGGAGTTCGCCGAGAACTACAACAAGGGCGACAAGGTGGCGGGCCAGATCAAGTCGATCACCGACTTCGGCATTTTCATCGGTCTGCAGGGCAACATCGACGGCCTGGTGCACCTCTCGGATATCTCCTGGGACCAGCCGGGCGAAGAGGCCGTGCGCAACTACCAGAAGGGCCAGCAGCTCGAAGCCATGGTGCTGTCGATCGACCCGGAGCGCGAGCGCATCTCACTCGGCATCAAACAGCTGGCCAAGGATCCGTTCTCCGCCTATATCGCCGACAATCCCAAGGGCACGATCGTCAAGGGTGTGGTGAAGGAGGTCGACGTCCGCGGCGCGGTGATCGATCTGGGCAACGGCGTCGAGGGCCAGCTGCGCGCTTCCGAGCTCGGCCGCGAGCGCGTGGAGGACGCCCGCGCGGTACTCAAGGTGGGCGATGAGGTCGAGGCGAAGTTCACCGGTGTCGACCGCAAGTCGCGCACCATCTCGCTGTCGATCAAGGCCAAGGAGGCTCACGAGGAGGCCGAGGCGGTGCAGAGCTACCGTTCGGAAACGGCGCCTTCGGGTGGTACCACCCTCGGGGATCTGCTGAAGGAGCACATCGGTTCCGGAGAGCGCTGAGCGCATGACCAAGTCGGAACTCATCGAGATCATTACCGCCAAGCAGAAGCATCTGCCGGCGAAGGATGTCGAGCTCGCACTGAAGCAGATTCTGGAGATCATGAGCGATGCGCTCTCGCAGGGGGAGCGCATCGAGATCCGCGGCTTCGGCAGCTTCTCGCTGCACTTCCGGCCGCCGCGCCAGGGGCGCAACCCCAAGACCGGCGAGGCGGTGGCGCTCTCGGGCAAGCACGTTCCGCACTTCAAGCCCGGCAAGGATCTGCGCGAGCGGGTGAACGACGGCGCCGACCGACCGATCCGCGACTGAGCGAGGCGCACCCGCGGCACGGACCTGATATCGTCAGCCAAGTGTTCGAGCTGCCTCCACTGCTGCTGGCGCTGGCCTTCGTTCTCGTCGGTCTCGCCGCCTATTTTCTCGGCCGCCGTAACGGCGCAGCACGCACCGTGCGCCTGCCACGCGACTACTACGTCGGCCTCGACCATCTCATCAACGACCGTTTCGACCACGCCGCGGAGATCTTCGCCCGCATGGCCGAGGCCGACGGCGATGCCGCCGAGATCCAGTTCGCGCTCGGGAGCCTGTTCCGGCGCCGCGGCGAGGTCGATCGGGCGATCGCCATCCATTCGCACCTGCGCGATCACGGCGGCAGCGGCCTGCGCGACAAGGCGGCGTTCGCACTGGCGCTGGACTATCAGAGCGCGGGACTCATGGATCGCGCCGAGCGCGTGCTCGAGGAGCTCGCCGCTTCGCGCGAATATCGTCACGCCGCACTCGACACCCTCGTAGGCATCTACGAGACCCAGGGCGACTGGGCCAAGGCGCTCAAGGTGTTTCACGAGCTGCCCCCCGCGGTGCAGCTCGAGCGCGGGCGGATCGCGGCCCACTACCTGTGTGAGCTCGCCGAATACGCCCTGGTGCAGGGCGACAGTGAGCGCGCGCGCACGCTGCTGCGCCAGGCCCGCACTCATCAGCCGGCGCTGCCGCGTGCGGACATCCTCAGCGCGCGCATCAGCGAGCGGGCCGGGGATGCCGCCGCCGCGCTGCTGCTGTACCTGCATGCGCTCGAGATGGCGCCGGGCCTTGCGCTCGAGATCATTCCCTCGGTGCTCGCCATCGCCCGCCAGACCGGGCGCGCCGATATGTTGACTGAGCTGTGCGCGCGGCTGCGACACAGCGGCCGGCTCACTCAGCGGCAGCTGGCATGGCTGCTCGCCACGGCGATGCCGCCCGCGGACGTGGTGCAGCTTCCGGGCATCGCCGCGGAGTTCGGCGTGGGCGTGGAGTCGCCGGCCGAGGCGAGCTCCCTCGGCGCCTTGCTGACCCGCATCGGCGACGCCGGCGGCCGCTACCAGTGCGATGATTGCGGGCTCAACAGCGTCGGCTGGTACTGGCGCTGCCCGAAATGCCGTTCCTGGGACAGCATGCGGCCGGCCGTCTTCAAGTGGGCCGAGCGCACCGATCGGACCGCCACCGCCAGGCCCACCTGAGGCCGCGGCGGTGATGAAGGCGCGCAGCGCAGCGGCTAGAATTGCAACCCCGGGCCGGCAGGCCTGCGGAGAATCTGCATGAGGAGCAGCTCGAAGTCGGCCATCCGTACCGCCGTGTTTCCGGTGGCCGGGCGCGGCACGCGCTTTCTGCCCGCGACCAAGGCGAGTCCGAAGGAAATGCTGCCGGTGGTCGACAAGCCGCTGATCCAGTACGCGGTCGAGGAAGCGCTCGCCGCGGGCGCGCAGCGCCTGGTGTTCATTACCGGCGCCTCCAAGCGGGCCATCGAGGATCATTTCGACTCCGACCAGGAACTCGAGCTGATGCTCGAGCAGCAGGGCAAGAGCGATCTGCTCAACCAGCTGCGCAGCGTCTTGCCCTCCTACGCGTCCTGCATCTACATCCGGCAGCCGGCGCCCCTGGGCCTGGGTCACGCGGTGTTATGCGCGCAGCCGGCGGTGGGCGCCGAGCCATTCTTCGTACACCTCGCGGACGATCTGATTCGCAGCGACGTCGCCTGCCTGGCGCAGATGGCGCAGGTCTACGAGGCCAAGCGCGCCAGCGTCCTCGGGGTGCAGGTGGTGCCGCGGCAGGACACCGAGAAGTACGGCATCGTCGCGGTGGAGGCCGACCGCGCGGTGACCAGCCGTGTGCGCAGCATCGTCGAGAAGCCCAAGCCCGCCGTGGCGCTCTCGAACCTTGCCGTGGTCGGCCGCTATGTGCTGGCGCCGTCGATCTTCGAGCACCTGGAGAAGCTGAGCTCCGGCGCCGGCGGCGAGATTCAGCTCACCGACGGCATCGCCGCGCTCATGCGCGAGGAGGCGGTGTATGCCTATCGCTTCACCGGCAAGCGTTATGACTGCGGCAGCAAGCTCGGTTACCTGCAGGCGACGGTCGAATACGCGCTCGGTCACCCGGAGCTCGGGCGCGGTTTTCGCAAGTACCTGCTGGGGCTCGAAGTGACGGCCAGCGCGGCCGCGGGCGCGCGCCGCGGCGCCGCCGGCAACGGGGGCGCCGTTGCTGGCGATGAGGCGAGCCCACGCCGCGCGGTCGCGCGCCGCAAGCGCCCGACCCGCAAGGGGCAGGCGGTGCTGCGCAAGTCCCCGTAGCGCGGCGGTGAGTCAGGGCGTGCGGCAGGAGGCCATGATGTCTACAACACCCACCCGCTTTCCCGAGGAGCGACGCCGTCTGGTCGCGCTCGTGTGCCTGTTGTTCGGCGGCGCGCTGGCGGCGCAGGCACAGGTGGTGCCGGTGCCGTCCTCACCTCAGATCGGCTCTTCGAACCCGATCAGCGCCGAGCCCCCCGTCTCCCGGCCGCATGCGCAAGCCTGCGTGGTACAGCTGTTCCAGGATCTGCGCTTCGCCGACTTCACTCCCAAGACTTTCGGCTATGCGCCACCGTCGGGCTGCCCGGGACCCTGGGCCCGGGTGGTCTTCACGGCAGACTTCACCGTCACCGCCGGACGGCAGTTTGACCGTACCGCGGCCTTCTACCTGGGCCACTCCAGCATCTATTACGGAACCACGGCCGAGCCGCGCGCCGCGTTGAGCCCCTCATGGCACGTGGAGCGCGATGTCACCGACCTGACAGCGATCTTCACCTCCGCGCAGACCGGCGAAGCCAACATCGGCAACTTCGTCGGCGTCTCGGGGGGAGTGACCTACAACGGCATCATCTATGCCAACGCCGCGCTCGAGTTCTATCCCGCATCCGGTGAGGCGCGCGCGCCGCGCACGCCCGACCTGGTGGTGCCGGTCAACGGCCCTGGCGGCGATGCCGGCACGCTCAACGGCACCGCCAGCCAGATCACGCAGGTGCTCAACCTGCCGCGCAACACCGAGCGTGTCTACCTGGATGTGATTGCGCAAAGCCAGTCGAACGACGAGTTCTGGTACTTCTGCGTACCCAACGACCAGACCGTGCACCTCGAGAGCTGCGGCAACACACCATTCCGCGAGACCGAGGTGACGATCGACGGACAGCCGGCCGGGGTCGCGCCCGTTTACCCCTGGATCTATACCGGCGGCATCGACCCGTTCCTGTGGGAGCCCATTCCCGGCGTGCAGACGCTCGACTTCAGGCCCTATCGGGTGGATCTCACGCCCTTCGCCGCGCTGCTGGCCGACGGCAATCCCCATGTGCTCGGCATCGGTGTCTACAACGCCGACAGCTACTTTCTCGCCACCGCGAACCTGCTCGCGTATACCGATCGCGGCCGGGCGCGCATCAGCGGCGGGCTGCTGAGCAACACTCTCGGGGCGGCGCCGGCTCCCGTGGTCACCGAGAACATTGCTGCCAATGCCGGCGGCCCGACCTACACGGGCAGCATCCGGGTGACGTCGAACCGCGAATTCGCAATCAGCGGCTATGTGGATACCTCGCACGGGCGCGTGCTCACTACGCTCAGGCAGAGCATCAGTTACGTGAACCGCCAGGAATTCGACGTCAGCCCCACGACCGACATCCAGAATGCACAGCAGACCACGCGCGTGGATTCGGTGGTGAGTACGCGGGCGGGCGGCGATGAGAGTGTGAGCGAGCAGCATTTCAGCTACCCGCTGAGGCTGAACTACTCGTTTGTCGTCAACGCCGACGGCACTGCAACGCAGATCACCACCAGCGATCAGCGCGATCTGGAGCGCGAATCGCGCCCCGACGCGAACGGCCGTGTGCGCACACTCGACAACCAGGTGCACGCCACCGACACGTTGCAATTCGATGCCAGCTTCAACATCCTCGGCCACTTCGGCAGTCAGACGACCCAGAGCTACCGTGCGCAGGACTTCAGCGGAGGCTGCTACAGCCGCACGCTGACGGCACAGGCGCAAAAGCTGGTGTCGGTCAGCGACGGCGGCGGCTGCGAAGAGCTCAGGGTAACCACACCGTAACGGACGCGGTGCCTGCGCCAGCCTGACGCGGAAGCGGTGAGCTGCGCATCCTGCGCTTGGGTGCCCCGGAACAGGGCGCCATCGGTCACCGCCCCTGCGTGCCAGGGAGGGCGCTTGCGTGCGAGTACCGCAGGCGCGCAAAGTGAGCCCCCCTGCCAAGGAGGTGCCGATGGCCACTCGTCGTTCGACCGATGTTCCCGCGAAGAATCCCCCTGCACGCGACGCACCGCGCCCGAGCGCGCGGGTGAGCCGCTCACCCGCAGAGCCCACGCGGCTGGCGCTCACCCCTGAGGCGCGGCGCACGATGATTGCGGAAGGTGCTTATCTGCGCGCCGAGCGGCGTGGCTTTGCGCCCGGTCACGAGACCGAGGACTGGCTCGCCGCGGAAGCCGAGGTAGACGCTCTGCTCAGGGTGTCACACGGGGGCTCGTCGCAGTAGCCGCGGGGGGCGACGCGCCCGCCGGTCGCGGCAGCGGCGGCCGCAGCCCGTTCGAGTACAACACGCGCCCGTCGGGGCACACGAAGACCGCATCGTACTCAGGCATGCGGTTGATGATCTCGAGCGCTTTTTCCGGACCGAGCACGAAGGCGGTCTTCGACATGCCGTCGGTTTGCGTGGCCGTCGGAGCGAGGATCGTGGCGCTGCGCACCTTGCTGGCCGAGTGACCCGTGCGCGGGTCGATGATGTGGTGATAGCGCACGCCGTTCTCGTCGAAATATCGTTCGTAGTCTCCCGAGGTCGACATGGCGCTGTCGGACAGCGGGATGCGCGTGACCACCTTCTTGGGATCGTCCGGGTGGCGGATGGCCACCAGCCACGGCCGTCCCATGTGATCACCGAGGATGCGACTGTCGCCACCGGCGCTCACCACCGCGTGTTGGATTCCGCGCGCCTTCAGGATCGCCACACCATGATCGACGGCGTAGCCCTTGCCGATGCCGCCCAGGTCGATGCGCATGCCGGGATGCTCGAAGCGCACGGTGTGATGCACCTCATCGAGCAGCATGTTGCGCCAGTTGACGCCCGGCAGCGCCTTCGTGATCTGCTCTTCGGTCGGACGGATACGGTGGCGGTAGTCGTAGAGGTAGCCGACGCTCGCGTAGGTGATGTCGAACGCGCCCTCGGTGATCTGCGAGTAGTGCGTCGACAGCTTGAGGAGATCGAACAGCTCCTTGTCCACCTGCACCGGCTCGCTGTTGGCGTGCGCGTTGATCTGCGACAACTGGCTGTCGGGCTTGTAGTGGCTCATGAGCGCATCGATGCGGCGCATGTCCGCCATGACCGCATCGATCGCGGCGTTGCCCTTGAGCTGATCCTCGGCCCACAGCTGAACGTACACGCGCGTGCCCATGATCGCTTCCGTGCGCTCCATCCAGGCCGCCTCGGCGGCGTGCGGTACGGCGCTCGTGAGCGCGACAAGACTCCACCGCCAGGCGTTGCGCAGGATCATGGGCTGCGATCGTACTACGCAGCCGGGGGGCGCAGGAGCGCGGGCCGATACCGCCGCCGCGGGGATTACGGTAATCTGCTCACATGGTGACACGGCGTGAGCTGCTGCTCGGCACGGCGGGCGGCTGGCTGGTCGAGCAGGTATGGGCGGGCGAAGCGGCCGGCACTGCGCCAGACACGCTCACCGCTCTCACCGGCAAGAAACCGCTCATCCGGCGCTCGTTCCGGCCACCGAACTTCGAGACGCCGCTCGCCGAGCTCGCGGCGCCTTTCACGCGCAACGATGCCTTTTTCGTGCGCTATCACCTGGCGGTCATTCCGCAGGTCGATCCGGCCGCCTGGCGGTTGCAGATCGCTGGCGCCAGCGCCCAGCACCCGTTCACCTTGTCCCTGAAGGAGCTCAGGAGCGGCTTCGGGCACGTCAGCGTGGCCGCGGTCAATCAGTGCGCCGGCAACCGGCGTGGACTCTTCACGCCGCGAGTGCCCGGGGTGCAATGGGGCAACGGTGCGATGGGCAACGCACTGTGGCGCGGCGTGCGGCTGCGCGATGTGTTGCAGCGGGCCGGCGTGGCGCCCGGCGCACTCGAAGTCGTGTTCGACGGTGCCGATACCCCGGTGCTGCCCGCGACGCCGGATTTCCTGAAGAGCCTGCCCATCGAACGCGCGCTGGATGAAAACACGCTCATTGCTCTCGAGATGAATGGCCAGCCGCTGCCGCACTGGAACGGCGCCCCCGCAAGGCTGATCGTGCCGGGCTGGGTCGCAACCTACTGGGTGAAGCATCTCACCTCGATTCGAATCGAGCCGCAGGCCTTCGACGGGTTCTGGATGAAGACCGCCTACCGGGTGCCGACGGGAGCCTTTCCCGGCAGCCGCTTCACCAGTCAGGAGAACGCCGAATCGACGCCGGTTACCGAGCTGATGGTGAACTCGCTCATCACCAGCCACGTCTCGGGCGCGCGCCTGCCGCGCGGGGAGCCTGTGGAACTCGCCGGCAAGGCGTGGGACAGCGGCGCCGGCATCGAGGGGGTGGAGGTATCCGCCGACCACGGGCAGAGCTGGCGCGAGGCGACGCTGCAGCGTGATCTGGGACGCTTTGCGTGGCGCGAGTTCCGCTTCCCCCTGGACACCTCAAAGGCCGGTCCCCTGGAAATGTCGGTGCGGGCGCGCAGCCGCGGCGGCGCGAAGCAGCCCGACAAACTGACCCCCAACCCTTCCGGTTACCATGACAACATCGTGCAGACCGTGAGCCTGGAGGTCGTATGAAGGGTGCTCGCAGGCGCGCGGCTGTGCTGCTGACATCGCTGGCGCTGGCCGGCGCCAGCGCGCTGCTGTGGGCAGCGGGCGCTGAGGAGTCGGTTCAGCTCAAGGACGCTCCCGGGCGCGACCTGACTACCGGGCGCTGCATCATCTGCCACAGCCTCGAGTACATACCGAGTAACGCGCCGGCCATGAATCGTGCGGCGTGGCAGAAGAGCATTCTGAAGATGAAGGATCGCTTCGGCGCCCCGATCACGGACGAGGAGGCGAAGCAGATCCTCGACTACCTGGACAGCAGCTACTCCGGCAAGTCGTAAGTTGTCGAATGTCCGGTCCCCCGTTTGCCGTCAAAGGCATCGATCACATCGTGCTGCGGGTGCGCGCCCTGCCGAGGGCGCTGGTGTTCTACCGCGACGTACTCGGGTGCAGGGTGGAGCGCGAGCAGCCCGAGCTGGGCCTGACGCAGCTGCGCGCGGGGCGCAGTCTCATTGACCTGGTGACACTCGACGGGCCGCTGGGTCAGGCGTCGCCGGCCGCCGCCGGACCGAACGTCGACCATTTCTGTCTGGCGCTCGCGCCGTTCAGCGAAGCGGACCTGTCCGCGTGGCTGGAGGCCTGCGGTGTCGCGGTCACCGCACCGGCCTCGCGCTACGGCGCCGAGGGCGAGGGACGCTCGTTCTACATCGAAGACCCCGATGGCAACCGGATCGAGCTCAAGGGTGGGCGCGCGGAGGCAGGAGCGCAGGGGAGGGAGCCGTGAGTCTGGCAGGCAAGACACTCTTTATTACTGGTGCCAGCCGCGGGATCGGGCTCGCCATCGCGCTGCGGGCCGCGCGTGACGGCGCGAATATCGCCATCGCCGCCAAGACCACCGAGCCGCACCCGAAGCTCGCCGGCACCATCTACAGCGCCGCCGAGCAGATCGAGCGCGCCGGCGGCAAGGCCCTGCCGCTGGCGGTGGACGTGCGGGACGAGGCGAGCGTTGCGGCGGCGGCGCGCCAGTGCGCGGAGAAGTTCGGCGGCATCGACATCTGCGTCAACAACGCCTCGGCGATCAATCTGGCGCCGACCGAGCAGATCGAGATGCGCCGCTACGATCTCATTCAGCAGATCAACACCCGCGGCACCTTCGTCACCTCGCGCGCCTGCATCCCGTATCTGAAGCAGGCGGCGAATCCGCACCTGCTGACCCTGTCGCCACCGCTCGACCTGCAGCCGAAGTGGTTTGCCGGGCACCTCGCCTACTCGCTCTCGAAATACGGCATGTCGCTGTGCATGCTGGGACTGGCGCAGGAGTACCGCGCCGCCGGCATCGCCTGCAACGCGCTGTGGCCGCGCACCACGATCGCAACCGCCGCGGTGGAGTTCGCTCTGGGCGGTGCCGCCATGATGCGCCGCTCACGCAAGCCCGAGATCGTGGCGGACGCCGCCCACGTGATCCTCAACCGCCCGGCGCGCGAGTGCACCGGACAGTTCTTCATCGACGACAGTGTCCTGTACGAGGCCGGGGTGCGCGACTTCGGGGTCTACAGCGTCGAGCCGGGGGCCACGCTGCTGGCGGACCTGTTCATCGATCGCAGCGCGAGCGCACCGCCCGGAGTGACGCTCGAGTTCCTGCGCTGAAAGGAAACGACGTCCCCCCATGAGTCCCCCACTTGCCGTGAATCGCCGCATCGTGCTCGCGCGCCGACCCAAGGGAGCCCCGAGCGCGGAGGACTTCCGCCTCGAGAGTGAGCCGGTGCCGGTGCCAGCTCCCAACCAGGTGCTGTTGCGCACGCGCTACCTGTCCCTCGACCCGTACATGCGCGGCCGCATGAATGAGGGGCGCTCGTACGTGGCGCCCGTGGCGCTCGGCGCGCCCATGACCGGGCAGACCGTGAGCGTGATCGAAGACTCCCACAACTCCGCCTTCAAGGTGGGTGAGCTGGTGCTCGCCAACGTCGGCTGGCAGGACTACGGCCTCTCCGACGGGCGCGATCTGGTCCGGATCGATGCCGCGATGCCGCGGCCGTCGTATGCACTCGGAGTGCTCGGCATGCCCGGGCTCACGGCTTACGTGGGATTGCTCGATATCGGACAGCCCAAAGCCGGCGAGACGGTCGTCGTGGCTGCCGCCACCGGCGCGGTCGGATCGGTGGTGGGGCAGATCGCCAGGATCAAGGGGTGCCGTGCCGTCGGTGTGGCCGGCGGCCGCGAGAAGTGCGAGTACGCGCTCAAGACGCTGGGGTTCGATGAGTGCCTCGATCACCATGAGGCCGAGCTGCCCCAGCGCCTCGCGGCTGCCTGCCCCAAGGGTATCGATGTGTATTTCGAGAATGTCGGAGGCGCGGTTCTCGGCGCGGTGCTGCCGCTGCTCAACATCGGGGCGCGGGTGCCGCTGTGCGGCCTCATCGCCTGGTACAACCTCGACAAGCTCCCCGAGGGGGGCGACCGCACGCCGCTGCTGCTGACGACGGTGCTGCGCCAGCGGGTGAAGGTGCAGGGATTCATCATCTATGACCATTACCAGCGCACCCCGGCCTTCCGACACGACATGAGTGGATGGCTGCAGGAGGGCCGGGTGCACTACCGCGAAGAACTCATCGACGGCCTGGAGAGCGCTCCGCAGGGACTCATGGGGCTCCTGCGCGGGGAGAACTTCGGCAAGCTCATCGTGCGTGTGTCTTAGGTGACGCTCATGCAGGAGGCGGTCAGGGTTTCGTGGGTATTCGATGTCATCTCACCGTTCGCGTATCTGGCCTTCCCGCAGCTGTCGCGCCTGCCCGCCCACGTGAGCGTCGGGTTCGTTCCGGTGCTGTTCGCGGGCCTGTTGCAACATTTCGGGCAGCTGGGACCGGCGGAAATTCCCTCCAAGCGGCGCTTCACCTACCGCTTTGTCCTGTGGCGGGCGCGCCAGTTGGGACTGCCGATGCGCATGCCGCCGGCGCATCCTTTCAACCCGCTCCCCGCCCTGCGCCTGATCATCGCCGCGGGCAGCGATCGACGTGCCGCCGGGACCGTCCTGGACGCGGTTTTCCGCGATGGGCGCGACGTGGCCGATCCGGCGGTCATCGCCGCGCTCGCGCGTGAGTTGGGCGTTGCGGACGTGCAGGCGGCTCTGCACGACAGCACGGTCAAGCAGCGCCTGCGCGACAACACCGCCTGGGCGAGCGCGCGGGGTGTGTTTGGCGTGCCCACGCTGGTGATCGGCGAGGAGCTCTTCTGGGGGCACGACGCATTCGACATGGCGCTCGAGTACCTGCGGCATCCGGATGCCTTTCGCGATCCGGACATGCAGGCCGCGGACACTCTGCCGATCGGGGTGACGCGCAACCGGTGAGCGCACATACCGCGAGCGGCCATCGGTTACGTCGTGAGCCTAAGCGCCTGCGGCCTGGCGCGTGACGGATGCGCGGGCGCTGCCCTTCGCCCAGGCGTGCAGCAGCTGCACCTGCAGGCGCAGCTGCTCGATCTGCCGCGGCGCCGGCCACTCGCTGGCGTTGGCTACCGCGCTGGCGGTGAGTCCGTTGATGAAGGTGACCAGCGAGCGCAGCACCTGTTCGCGCTTGGCGGCTGACCACTGCGACCACTCCGGCCAGCACTGCGCCAGGCAGCGCTCGAACAGACGCAGGTACTCGCGGTGCACCCAGGTATTGATGCGCTTGAGGCGCTTGTCGGTGCTGACCTGTCCCCAGAACGTGGTCCAGAACGCGCACTCGGTGCGCCGATGCTCATCAACCGGCAGGGCCTCGGTGAGCAGCGCCAGCAGATCCGGCTCGGCGGTGGGCGCCACCGGCTGTGTCAGGCGCTCGTCGATGCGCCGCAGAATGAGCCGCAGGGCGGCGATGATGATGTCCTGCTTGGTATCGAAGTAGTGCGCCAGCATGCCGGTGGTGTAACCGGCCGCGCGTGCGATGCGCACCATGCTGGCCCCATCGAAACCGTGTTCGGCCACCACCCGACAGGCGACCAGGGCAATTTCGTCGCGCCGCTGCGCATGATCGACGACTTTGGGCATGAGGCGATGGTACTGGCAATCACGCGCTCTGGGCAGTTGCGGCGTCGTCCGGATCGAGGCCGATGTCCGCGGCGGCCGCCCTCTGTCGGTCCCGATGCAGGTCGATCGAGCGGCAGGCGAGCAGGTAGACGCCGGCGGCGACCGGCAGGCCCACCAGCATGGCGATATCCGCGCCGCCCAGCGCCCGTGCGATCGGTCCTGTGTACATTCCGGAGCTGAAGAACGGGATCATGACGACAAAGCCCACCACGTAGGCGATGAGGCCACGCCAGTTCCAGTGCCCGTACATGCCGCTGGGATTGAAGATCTCGCGGATCGAGTAATGGCCGCGGCGCACGACGTAGAAGTCGATGAGGTTTATCGCCGTCCAGGGAGTGAACAGGTACAGCAAGAGCGACAGCAGATCCTCGAAGCGGTTGACGAAGTTGCTGGAAGAGCCGAGCGCGATGAGGTTGCTCACCACGAACGCCACGGCGAGACTCGCCAGGCGCTTGCCTACCGTGCAGCGCAGCGGCCTCACCGTGTCAGCGCAGCTCAGCAGCGTGAGCGAGGCGCCGTAGAAGTTCAGGGCCGATATGGTGATCAGGCCGAGCAGCGCCCCCACCAGCAACACCTTGCCCAGGCCGGGAAGCACCAGGTCTGCGGCGTGCTGCATGGCGGCGGCGACATCGAGCGTCGGCGCCGCGGCCGCCGCGACCGTGCCGACCAGCATCATCCAGGCGCCACCGACGAAAGCCCCGAGATAGGTCCACCAGAATGACGCCCGTACCCCGACGTCGCGCGGCAGGTAGCGGGAATAGTCCGACACATAGATCGACCAGCTCAGCTGGTAGGACGCCGCGGCGAACAGCTGTGCCAGGAACGGTACGCCGCGAAAACCCGCCGGATCCCACTGCGCAGCGGGGAACCTGAGCAGCAACAGCCCGCCGAGCGAGAACACCGTGAGGATGGCGATCATCAGGTAGGCGAAAGCGCGTTGCGCAAGATGGATCTTGTCGTAGCCGACCGCGGCGAGGCCGACCGCGCACAGTGCGAACAGGATTATGGCGGCCGGGGAGGTGGCTGAGACCGATGCGCTCAGTTGATGCAGCGCCTGGGCGGCGAGCACCTGGTTGAACGCGTTGAAGCCGATGTAGGCCACCAGGGCTACCGCCCACACCAGCAGCGCGCCGCTGTAACCGAACTGCGGCCGCGACTGGATCATCTGCGGCAGACCCAGCTGCGGCCCCTGGGTGGAGTGGAACGCCATGAAGAACGTGCCCAGCAGGCACCCCGCCACCACCGCGACACTGGTCCACAGCAGGTTGCCGCCGAGGGTGATGCCGAGCACCCCGACGGCGAGGGTGGCGAGGTGCGCATCCCCGGAGAACCACACCGGCCACAGGTGCCAGACCTTGCCGTGCCGCTCGGCGAGCGGCACGTAGTCGATCGAGCGCTTTTCGATGAGCGTGCCGCTCATGGAAGCGAATGAGGTCGCGGCACGACCTCGTAGCCGGGGATCTTGGGCTCGTCGTCGACCATCTGGGGCGGAAATCCCTCCCCCAGCACCTGCACGCCGCAGGCGTCCTCGAGGCGCCGGATGATGTTCGGGGAAAGTTCGCGCTCGCCGTAGCGGCGCGCACCGTCCCTGAATATGCCGAGCACCAGAGCTGACAGCTCCAGCGGCACCTCGTGCTCCCTGGCGAGGTCATCGAACAGTCCCACGTCCTTGATGACCAGGTCCATGGTGAAGTTGATGTCGCGGCTGCCGTTCAGGATGACCTGCGACTCGGTCTCATGCACGAACGAGTTTCCGGAGGAGATGCGGATGGCCTCGTAGGTCGTGTTCATGTCGAGGCCGGCCACCTTGGCGACGGTAAGCGCCTCGGCGAGGGCCGCAAGATGCACCGTGCACAGGTAGTTGGTGAGGACTTTGAGCATGGAGGCTGAGCCGACGGGACCGGTGTGCAGGATCTTCTGACCGAGAATCGACAGCACCGGCAGGACACGCTCGAAGGCGGCGCGCGAGCCGCCGGCGAATATCGAGATGTTTCCGGTGGCGGCGCGGTGACAGCCGCCGGACACCGGGCAATCCATGGCGGTGGCACCGCGCTCCTCGACGCGCGCGGCCAGGCGCCGCGCCTCGGCGTGATCGGTGGTGCTCATCTCGAGCCAGATCTTGCCCGGAGCAAGCCCGGCGAGAACCCCGTCGGGCCGCTCCATCACCTGTGCAGAAACCGCCGGCGAGGGCAGGCAGGTGATCACCAGATCGACGCCCGCGGCGAGCTCCCGGGGCGAGCTCGCCGCGCTTGCGCCACGGGCGACAAACGACGCCACGCGCTGCGGATCCAGGTCCCGCACCGTCAGCTCGATCCCGTGGCGCAGCAGGTTGCCGGCGAGTTGGCCGCCGACGTTGCCCAGGCCGATGAAGCCGATGCGCGGATGACTCATGTGTACGACTCCACAGCGACGCGTGCAATAGCCGCCGCGCGTTCGCGCGGCATCGCGGGGCGGGATGCGGTGTTTGCACATCCCATCGACATGACTTGATGCTGTCGTATGCCGGAGTGCGAAATCAAGTGCGCCTGGCAGCACGGGTCACGGGCGGGCCGCGCACGGGCCCGTAAGGGCAAGGCCGCATCGGCGGCGTCGCGCCCTCGGGTATCGCGATCCGATCGGGAACACGATCGGGTTTTCCTGAAGGAGTCCTACCGTATCAATCCCAAAAAAGGGCGGATTCGATCCCCTGTAAACCAACCGCGCTCGTAACTAACTTAGCAGCCATGTCTTTGCGGCGGCGCTCAACCCTTAACCACACACTGGGCCCGGGTTCGCACCGGGTGCTTGCCGCAGTGCGAGTGCTCAGTTTCATCGTGCTGGCTTGCGGCTCGATCCGGGTAGAGGCGCTGGCGGCCGACGCGCCCGCGGCGCAATCGCTGGCGCAGAAGAGCGGCTGTTTCAAGTGTCACAGTGTCGACAAGAAGAAGGACGGGCCGGCGCTGCGCGACACCGCCGCGAAATACAGGGACAAGGCCGACGCGCAGGAAAAACTGATCTACCACGTCACGAGTGGCGAGAAAGTGAAGTTCGAAGATGGGCATGAGGAAGAGCACAAGAAGGTAAAGACCGGCGATCCGAACCAGACCAAGAACCTGGTCGACTGGATTCTTTCGTTGCAGGGCGGCACCAGGTACTGACTCGACCTGCCGGACGCCGGCTAGAAGAACGAATTGCCATAACGGCTGAGAGCTGAGAGGTCTCCATGATGTTACGTGGCGCCACATTGCTGGCGGTCCTGCTGCTCGGTGCCTGGAGCGGGGCTTCGCGAGCCGAAGAGGCCGTTCCCGGAACCGACCGATCCCTCAAGGGAGATGCGGTTTGCACGCACTGTCATGACGAGACGGAAGCCAAGCCAGTTCTGTCGATCTACAAGACACCGCACGGTGTCAAGGCCGATGAACGCACGCCCGGGTGCCAGTCCTGTCACGGTGCGAGCGTGGCGCACGTCAAGAATCCCGCGGGCGCCTCGACGCGCCCGCTGGTCGATATCAACTTTGGAGTAAGAGGCGCAGCCGCCGCGCGCCTGCAGGCGGAAACCTGCCTCGGCTGTCACACCGGCGGACAGCGCGAGCACTGGGCGGGCAGCGAGCACGAGCGTCGCGACGTTCCCTGCACCTCCTGCCATGTGATCCACGCCGGGCAGGATCGTGTCATGAACCGCGTTACGCAGCAGGAGGCGTGCTTCGCGTGCCACAAGACGCAGCGTGCCCAGATCCACCGGATCTCGGCGCATCCGCTGGCGGTCGGGGAGATGGGGTGCTCAGACTGCCACAACCCGCACGGGTCGATCGGACCCGTGCTCATGGCGAAG
>Ga0137418_10000251_pt1 | contig 45683 bp, 37 predicted proteins | sample CZODoug3_1_2_16f_FD_122242 | JGI IMG/M metagenome (GOLD analysis project Ga0137418, IMG submission 122242) | Vadose zone soil fungal communities from Angelo Coast Range Reserve, California, USA - CZODoug3_1_2_16fungal (Hybrid Assembly) | ecosystem: Environmental > Terrestrial > Soil > Vadose...
GTCCGCGCGCTGACCGAAAACGCCAGTACGCCTGCGACGCCAACCAACGCAATCGCCAAAGCGACAGCCGCGAACACGCCGAACACCATCGAATTCAAACGGTCCGGCGCGAGCACCTCCGCGCGGACATCTTCGAGAGTGGCAGCGTGCTCGATGGGCTGATCGGCGGACAGGTCTCGAATCACCCGCGTAACCGGCGTGACGAGCGAATAAGGGTTGGCATCGGTGTGGACGAAAAGGCGGCCGCCAAAGATGGGACCCTCTTGAAACGGGGTGTAAACGGTGACCATGGGCCCGGGAATGACATGGAGGTCGTCAATATCGGGGGTTACGGCGATGATGCGGTGCGGCGCGGTGTTAATACCGGGCGCGAATTGCAGCACAGGATCGGTCCAGTAGACGTGCCGATTGAGGGGATCCTGATTGGGGAACATCCGCTGCGCGAGAGTCTCGCTGACGATCACGACGGGGTCGTTCTTTTGGCCGTCCGAATCGTTGAAATCACGGCCGGCGAGGATGGGAACGCCGAGCGAGGCAAAAAATCCGGGGGAGACGACACGCATCTGCGCGCGAGGGTCTTCATTGGGGACATGCACATGGCCATCGGCGGAGAATTGCATACCGAAACCGAAGCCAGCATCGCGCCAGGGAGCAGCCATGCCGAAAGAGGTGGTGTTCACGCTGGGTAGCGCATCCACCCGCCGTATCGATTCCTTGTAGAAATCGACGACTTGTTGAGGCGTTTTTCCGTAAGCCATGGCGGGAACGTTGACGACGAGAACGTTGCGGGTGTCAAAACCTCGATGCGCCGTTTGCAGTGCGATCAGCGTAGTGATCAACATAGTTGCGCCGGCCAGGAGCACGAAGGATGCGGCGATTTGTGTGACAGCGAAAATTCGCTGGCGGCGGTTGGTGCTGCTGGTGATGCGCACGCTGCCGCTCGATAGGCCAAGGCCATTGGACGTTTCCGCTGACGGGAGGCGGGGGACAAAGGCCAAGATTATCGCGGCGACAATGGCCAGCGCCGCTCCCACCCAGAGCATGCTGTTGTCAACGGTGAGATCCACTGCGCGGACCGAGAAGCGCGAGGCGTAGCGGGCCAGGATGGCGACCATGGGCTGCGCGCTCATTACACCGAGCGCGGCGCCGGCGCCGCAAAGAAGAAGGCTCTCGGCCAGCAGCATGCGGCGCAGTGCGCCGGTGGTTGCGCCCAGCGCGGCACGCGTGGCCAGCTCGCCTTCGCGGCGAACGGTGCGTGTGAGAATCAGGTTGGCGACATTGGAGCAGGCAATGATGAAGATGAGCGCGGAGGCGGCGAGCAGGACGAGAAGAACGCTGCGAGCACCGGAGGTGAGCTCGTCACGAAGACGCTTGGCGCTGATCTGGAAGTCTGCTTTGGCCGAATAGGCTTCGGGATGTGCTTTGGTCATAGCCCCGTAGGCGGAGCGCAACTCGGCGCGAGCTTGCTCAAGGGTGACACCGGGAGCGAGACGCGCAAAGAGCTCGGTCATGCGATGGACGCGGCCGGTGACCATGGTTGCAGAAAGGTGGTGCGGGCTGGTGACGATGTTGGCCATGATTTCGGTGTCCTGGGGGTAAGGGACGGAGGGTTCGAGGACACCGATGATGGTAGCGGATCGAGTTCCCATGAGTCCGCTGCCGAGCTGAACGGTTTTGCCGATGACGCTTGGATCTTTCCGAAGAGTGGTGGTCCAGAAACGATAGGTGAGAACGATGACGCCGGCGGCCTTAGGCCCATCGTCCTGAGGCCCGATGAGACGCCCGAGGGCGGGATGGAGGCCGATTACGTCGAAGTAGTTGCCGCTAACGACGCCGGCTTGGACCTCGCGGGGTTCACCCAGGCCGATCATGGTGAAACCGGAGGTAGAGAAGTCACCGAAAGCGGTCAGGGTTTTTGCGCTGGCGCGCAAGTCCTGGATTTCGGGCACAGAGAATGCCACGTTTTCGTCGCCGAGACCGGGAGCGCTCTGGCGGATGTAGATCAGCCGGTCCTCGTCGCGGTTGACGAGAGGCTTGAGGAGAACGCCGCGCACCAGCGTGAAGATGGCGGCATTAGCGCCGATGCCAAGCGCCAGGGTCAGGATCACGGTGATTGCAAGCCCTTTTGTCCGCGTGAGCGAATGAAAGGCCACTTTCAGATCGCGAAGGAATGACATGTTCTTTACCCCATCTTCCTATGGATAAGGCTAAAGCACCGGACGTGCCAATGCTAACCACCACATCATAAATCACTTGTACCGGATGCGTTCGCCTAGGATGCGCGTTTTCAGGATACCCTGTCGCAAATTCGGACACTCATGCGGCTGCTGGGTTTGCGGGTTAGTGGCTCTTGCGCGCGACGATGTTGAAGGTGATTTTCACTTTGTCTTTTACTTTTACCGTGCCGCCACCGACTTTTACAGGCGTTATGCCGTAGTCGGTTTGCAGGATAGAGACTTCGCCTCGGGCGTGGAGGTCGGTGTTCTCGGCGCGGACTTGGAGCGGAAAGGTGACGGGCTTTTCGACTCCGTGGAGATTGAGGTTGCCGGAGAGGGTTAGCTCCCAGCCGTCGGAAGATTTCTTTGCGGTGGAGATGCTGGTGGAAGTGAAGGTGATCTTCGGGAATTTGGCCACGTCGAGAGCTTTTTCGCCTTCCATGGTGGCTTGGACTTCTTTGCGGTCTTTCTCGGACTCGCCGGGGTCAATCACGGTGATCGATTTGGTGGGGACCTGCAGACGCACGGAGGATTTGTCGATCTTCTGCGAGTCAAACTGGACTTCACCGGAAACCTGCCTGGCGGCGATGAGATGATCGTGGCCGAAGGCTTTGAAGGCGCCCTCTTTGCCGACGTGAATCTCCAATTTGCTTTGCTGCGGATCGATCGAGTAGGACGCACTGCCCTGGGCAAAGGCACTCAATGGGATCAGGGGGAAAAGCAGGACCGCTGGTACAGCTCTCATTGCACTCTCCTCAAATCCAATGATGGCGGAGATCGGAGAAAGCGTTGTCATATTTTTGTTAGAAGGGGGCAAGACCATTGGCAGGGGCGTGTCGTCTATAGCGGTGGAGGGGATGTCCTATGAAGACGCGCACAGTGACGGCCATGGCTGCGGCTTGTTTCGCATACATATTATTGATACTGCCTTTGGCGCGCGGGCGGGCTCAGGCCAGCCCGGCAGCGCCGGAACCGCCGAGTTTAGCGTTTCCTGCAGTGCCAGCTTTGGCGGCGGTGCCCGCCGTTCCCGCAGCGCCCGCTGTCCCCGCAGCACCTGCCGCCCCGCCGGCGCCGGCTGTTCCGGCGTGGGTAAGCGAGCGCTTCGGGATGGGGTCTACGCATTGGGGAGATGGACTTGCGGCGGACTGCTCTGATCTGCACATCCGGATGAATGATGAGCGGCCGACGATTCAGGCGGAAGAGCGGACGGTTACTAAGGCCGAAGCTGTCGTGCTGCGCGTGCATGAAGTGGAGAACGGAGGCGTGCAGGTGGCTGGGTGGGATAAGGATGCGTACTCCGTGACGGCTTGCAAGGCAGCGGTGGGCAGCGATGCGACGCGGATCTTAGCGGAGATCAAGCTGGCGGTGCAGGGCGGAGATGTTTCGGTGAGCGGGCCTCACGGCTATCACAACGACTGGACGGTCTTCCTGCTGATTCGAACGCCTCGGTCTGCGGATATCGAAGTGACCGCGCACAACGGACCGGTCAGTTTTTACAGTGTGGACGGTAAGATCACCACGCGGGCCACGAACGGGCCGATTTCGTTGAAGGATTGCTCGGGCGAGGCGAATATTTCGGCGGAGAATGGGCCGATCAGTTTTTCCGGGAACAGCGGGAAGCTGCGGCTGCATACGCAGAATGGGCCGATTACGGTTTCGCTTGGTTCGAACTGGGACGGGTCGGAGTTGGTGGCCGACGCGGTGAATGGGCCGCTGACTTTGCGCGTGCCATCCGGATTTCACTCGAGCTTTCTGGTGGAGTCGAACGGGCATTCGCCGGTTAGCTGCCATGCGAGTGTTTGTTCGGATGCGAGAAAAACTTGGGATGACGAGCATCGGCGGATTGAGTATGGGAGCGGGTCGCCGGTGGTTCGGCTGTCGACGGAGAATGGACCGATATCGGTGGCGGATTAGAAGGCCGCCAATTGCTGCGGCCGTTGCTCGCGGCGTTTGCAACCTAAAAGCGGCGGCAAGACCGCCGCACTCCATGCGAATGGACGGCGCGAGGCGTTGCGGATAAGATTTCTGGATGCTGCTGGAAGAGCGGGTTGCGCGGGCGACTACGGAGGCGGAAGCGGTAGGGCTCGCTCGGGAACTGTATGGACTGGAAGTGGCCGCCAAGGCGCTTCCTGGCGAGTACGACGATAATTTCCACCTTACAACGCTGTACGGGACTACGCTGCACGAGTTGAGCGGAAGACAGCGGGAAACGGCTGTCCCACTTTCCAATACACAAAATGGGTTTGTGCTGAAGGTGATGCACCCGGCGCGGGAACGGGCGTTTATTGATATGCAGTGCCGGGCGCTGCAACATTTGGCGCAGCGGGCGCCACAACTTACGCTGCCGCGTGTGCGGCTCAACGTGAAGGGCGAGGCGTTTACCGCAGTTACTGCGGCGGATGGAACGCAGCGGCTGGTTTGGTTGCTCAGCTATGTGCCGGGAACGATGCTGACGAAGGCGCGGCCGCATTCGCCAGAGCTATTGCAAAGCCTCGGGCAATTCTTGGGCGAGATGGACGCCTCGCTTGCCGATTTTTCCCATCCGGCAGTACGCCGCGAGTTGAAGTGGGATTTGACGCGCGCGGGATGGATTCGCGCGCATCTGCATCACGTTCGCGACGGTTCGCAGCGAGCGCTGGTTGAGAAATTTCTGGCGCTTTATGAAGTCGAGGTTCTGCCCGCGTTGCCGCGGCTTCGCCGCAGCGTGGTGTATGGCGACGCCAATGATTACAACGTGCTGGTGGGAGAGCCGCTGCCGTTGCCGAGAAAGGTTGCGAGCGTAATTGATTTTGGCGACATGCACGAGAGCGTGACGGTTTCGGAAGTGGCGATCGCGGCGGCGTACGCGATTCTATCGAAAGAGAATCCGCTGCGAGCGGCGGCGGAAGTGGTCGCCGGGTATCACCGCGCGTTTCCACTCATGGAGGAGGAGCTCCGGGTTTTGTATGCGCTGATCGGCACACGCTTAGCAGTGAGTGTGGTGAATTCGGCGCAGCGCGCGAGCGTCAAACCGGACGACTCGTACGTCACGGTTAGCGAACGGCCAGCTTTTGAAGCGTTGGAACGCCTGACACAAATTCATCCGCGTTTTGCGTATTACACGTTTCGCGTGGCCTGCGGATTCGATGCGGTTCCACAGAGCGAATCGGTGCGGAAGTGGTTGCTCGACAATACGCATAGTGCGGCTTCTGTGCTCGATTTGGATTTGCGGACTGTGCCCAGTCTCGTTTTCGATTTCAGCCTGGGCAGCACATTGCTTGGCGCTGATCCCGCGGTGGCTGATCCTGCGGTTGCCACGGAGCGGATTTTTGCGGAGATGAAACGCGCATGCGCCGAGGTGGGCGTGGGGCGGTATGACGAGGCGCGCGCGATCTATACGGCGGCGCAGTTTGGCGGCGGGAGCGCCGTTGACGAGCGGCGCACGATTCATCTTGGGATTGATTTGCATGTGCCGGCTGGGACCGCGATTCGCGCGCCGCTTGATGCTGTGGTGCATTCGTTTGCGAATAACGCAGCGGCGCTGGATTACGGTCCGGTGGTGATTTTGCGGCATTCCTTTTTGGACTTCAGAGGGGAAGCGCAGGAGTTTTTTACGCTTTACGGCCATATCAGCGTGAAGAGTTTGGCGGGACTGCGCGTAGGTCAGAAGATTGCTCGCGGCGAGAAATTCGTTGAGGTCGGAGAGACGTCGGAAAATGGCGGGTGGGTGCCGCATCTTCATTTTCAGGTCATCAATGATTTGTTGGATCTGGGGACGGATTTTCCCGGCGTGGCGCGGGCGTCGGAACGACGTGTGTGGGCGAGTTTGTCTCCTGATCCGAATTTGCTTCTTGGCATTCCCGCCGATCGCTTTCCGGTGAAAGAACGAAGCGTTGTGGAAACCCTTGGTGCGCGGAAGCCGCTGTTGGGGAAAAACCTGAGTGTCTCGTACCGGCGGCCGCTGAAGATCGTTCGCGGGTGGATGCAATATTTGTATGACGATACGGGAGCCGCGTATCTGGACGTGTACAACAATGTGCCGCTGGTGGGGCACAGCCATCCGCGGGTGGTGAGGGCGGCGCAGGAGCAGCTTGCGCTGCTCAATACAAATACGCGGTATTTGCACGACAACGTGTTGCGTTATGCGGAGAGGCTGACGCAGCTTTTGCCGGACCCGTTGCGTGTTTGCTACTTCGTGAATTCGGGCAGCGAGGCGAATGAGCTGGCGCTGCGGCTGGCGCGGGCGCATACCGGGCGGGAAGACATCATCACTCTGGAGCACGCGTATCACGGGCACACGAATGCGCTGATCGATATCAGCCCTTACAAGTTTAATGGGCCGGGCGGGCGCGGGCGAAAGCCTTGGGTACACGTGGCGCCGATTGCGGATGATTATCGCGGACTTTACCGACGTGATGATGCTGAGGCCGGCGCGAAATATGCGGCGCATGTGGATGAAATTCTCGAGCGCGCGCGGCGCGACGGTCGCGAGGTCGCGGCGTTCATTGCGGAGACGCTGCCGAGCGTCGCTGGGCAGATTGTCTTTCCGCCGAATTATTTGGCGGAAGCGTATCGGCGGGTGCGGGCTGCGGGCGCGGTTTGCATCGCGGATGAAGTGCAAGTGGGATTCGGCAGGCTGGGCACACATTTCTGGGGGTTCGAAACGCAGGGCGTGATTCCGGACGTCGTCGTATTCGGGAAGCCGATTGGGAACGCGTTTCCGTTTGCGGCGGTGGTGACTACGCGAGAGATCGCTGCGTCGTTTGCGAATGGGATGGAGTTTTTCAGCACGTTCGGAGGGAATCCGGTTGCGTGCGCGGCGGGATTGGCGGTGCTGGATGTGTTGCGCGATGAAGGGCTGCGGGATCGGGCGCTGCGCGTTGGAAGATATTGGATGACGGAATTGAAGAAGCTGCAGGAATGTAATCGCCTGATTGGCGATGTGCGCGGGTCTGGGCTTTTCCTGGGAATTGATCTGGTGCGCGACCGGGAAACGCGCGAACCGGCTACGGAGCAGGCGGATTACGTGGTGAACCGGCTTCGGGAATGCGGGATTCTGGCGGGGACGGATGGGCCGCATCACAACGTGATTAAACTGCGGCCACCACTCATTTTTAGCGAAGCCGACGCCGATTTGTTCGTCACAACCTTGGAAGCAATTCTGCAGGAAGACGCGGCACAACCTTAAACAAACGGCTCAGGCAACGCAGGAAGCGCTTTGAGGTTCAAAGCGAGCGTAGATAATTGGTGTGGGCTGCGCGAATATCTAATCTCTAAAAGCCCCCGGGCACCCGCCCCCGAAGATGGACTGTCGAGGTAAAAGATTATGTATGTTGGTCGAGTTTCCTGGTGTCTTCCCATTTCCCTGCTATTTGGTGCTTCGGCGGCGTTAGGCCAATCGGCCGGTGATGGTGCGCCCGCGTCCGCGCGGGTCCAGACGGTTTCCGGGTGTGAGGAAGCGCCGCGGGAAGACGCGAGCGCTTCCCTGTGCGTGCCGCCTTCGTCAGAGAAAGAATCGCGGGCTGTTGAGCCGGTGGCGCCGGCTAACATTCCGCTGACGATACCGACGGGGACGCCGCTGCGTATCGCGCTGGACGAACGGGTCCGCATTGACCATTCCGGTGAACCTGTTCACGGCAAGGTGGTGGAAACAGTTTACGCGTTTGATCAAGAGGTGATACCGGCGGGAAGCGTTGCGACGGGTCATGTGAAAAGCATTGCTCCGGTTTCAGGAGTGAGGCGCACGATGGCCTACGCGAACGGAGACTTGACGCCGTTTCATCGATATGAAGTTGCATTTGACATGATTACGCTTCCGGACGGCCGGCAACTGCCGATAAATACGGCCGTAATGCCGGGAACCGCCGAGGTGGTGCACCTGGTGAGCAATCCTGCCAAGCAGCAGGAGAAAGGCGTGGCTGGCCGGGCGACGGATCGTGCGAAGAGCGAAGCGAAAGGCAAAATCGCGGAAGCGAAGCAGCAAGCGCATGAGGGTTGGCAAAAGCTCACGGCACCGGGGAAGATGCACCGGTTAAAGGAATTTGTGGTGGCACAGTCGCCGTATCGGCGGCAATACGCACAACCGGGGACGCGGTTTGTGGCGGAGCTTAATGCGCCACTGGATTTCGGCGTGACCACGCGGACGAGCGAACAACTGGCGGCGGTGGGGAGCGAGCCGGTGCCGGATAGCACGCTGAAGGCTCGGTTGGTCGCGGAAGTCAGCTCCGCGACGGCGACACGCGGAACGCCGGTTACGGCGATTCTCACGGAGCCGCTCTATTCTCCGACGCACCAATTGATTTTGCCGGCGAACAGCCGGCTAGTTGGCGAGGTGGTGAAAGCGAAGGCGGCGCGGAAGCTGCACCACAATGGCGAGCTTCGCGTCATCTTTGAGCGGATCGAAACCTCGGAGGAGGCGACGCAGGCTTTGGCGCAATTGCAGATGGAAGCACAATCGCAAGCGGAGCTCTCGCAGGCCACAGCGCAGCGTTCGCAGCCGATGGTCGGCAACCTGGAAGGCGTCGAAGTAGATAAGCGCGCCAATATGCAGCTTGATGAAGAGGGCGGGGCGCGCACGACTGACAGCAAGACGCGGTATCTCTCCAGCGGTTTGGCCGTGATACTGGCGGCTGCGGCTTCGCATACGGAAGTGGAACACGGCACGACAGAAATGGCGGGGCCGGGCGTGCGGACGGCGGCGGGCGGATCCGGATTTCGGTTGACGGGAGCGCTATTGAGTTTGGTGGCGAAGTCGACTCCGGTGTCGCTGGGGATTGGCGCTTACGGTGCTTCGATGTCGATTTACGCGAATTTTCTTTCGCGCGGGCATGATGTGGTCTTGCCAAAGGACACGCCGCTGGAGATTGGATTCGGTCCTCCGCACGCCAAAGCGCAGTAGAGGCTGCTAGGTCTGACTACCTTCTGATTCCGATTCTGGTAGTTGACAACAGCGTTATTCGACGAGTAGGCTTCGCGGGCGATGGAGCTAGACGCATCCCTCTCCTGGCTCGCGCTGGCCCTTACTCCTGGGCTGGCTTCGAGGTTGTCCGCGCGGCTGCTGCGGGAGTTTGGCTCGCCGGAAGAAGTATTTCGCGCGCCGCTGACGCGGTTAGAGGCGTGCCGGTTGCCGGCGCCCGTGGCGCAGGCGGTCTTCAAGAAGCAATCCTTCAAACGCGCCGAGAAAGAGTTGGCGCTTACGCGGCGAATTGATCGCTGCCGACTGATCAACTGGACCGACGCGGAATATCCGCAGACCCTGCTGCAAATTTACGATCCGCCGGTGATGCTATACGTGCGTGGAGACTCGCAGGTGCTGAATCTGCCGAGCATCGGCATTGTGGGCACGAGGCGTCCGACGCTTTACGGGACGCAGATGGCAGAGCGGCTAGGAAAGGAGTTAGCGGCGCGCGGGTTGGTGCTGGTTAGCGGAATGGCGCGGGGAATCGACGCCATTGGCCATCAAGGAGCGATGGCGGTGAACGGGCGGGCCGTCGGCGTGCTGGGGACGGGCGTAGACGTCTGCTACCCGAAAGAGAATAGGAAGCTTTACGAGAAGGTGCTGGAGCGAGGCGCAATTATCAGTGAATTTCCGCTGGGCACGCATCCCGCGCCGGAGAATTTTCCTATCCGGAACCGGATCGTGGCGGGAATGCCGCTGGGCGTCGTGGTAGTGGAAGGGGCGCAGTATAGCGGATCACTTATTACGGCACGGTTGGCCATGGAGTTTGGGCGGGAAGTGTTCGGCGTGCCGGGGAACGTGACGCAGCCGGTGAGCTTTGCGCCGAACCAATTGATCAAACAGGGTGCGAAGCTGGTGACCAATGGCGCGGATGTGATCGAGGAGCTTCCTACGCCGGTGCGCGCAACACTGGTGCAGGCGGAGCAACCTGAAGCGGAGCAGCGGAATTTACTTGCGGCGGCTTCGCTCAACTCGTCGGAGAAGAAGCTCTACGAATTGCTGAGCACGGACGAGCCAAAGCACATCGACGAAATTGTGGAGTCCTCGGGGTTGAACTCTTCCGAGGTTCTGGCTACGCTGTTTGACTTGGAGATGAAAGGGATTATCCGGCAGTTGCCGGGGAAGCAGTTCAGCAAGGTGCTGCTGTAGGCCGAGGTCGGGTCTTTCGCTTACTGGAAAGTATTGAAAAGCAGGAGCTTAGTTGACGCGCAGCGAGGGGAATGAATCCGTACGGCGCGTTTGCGCATCTTGAATAAGGTAGCGAGAAGGACACAAGCCCCGCCACATAGGCCTTCCAACAGGGGAATCCGGGGTTACAAAAGTAAACATGGCACGTTCGCTGGTTATAGTGGAGTCGCCTGCTAAGGCGAAGACAATCAATAAATATTTGGGACGGGACTATACCGTCAAAGCGTCGATCGGGCACGTGATGGACCTGCCCAAGAAGACGATCGGTATTCGTTTGCCTGACGATGAGCCGAAGAAAAAGAAAAAAGGCAAGGGCAAGAAGGGCAAAGCGGAGCCCGAAAAGGTAAACAAGAAACCCATCACACTGGACGACGCCAAGATTTTCGAGCCTACGCTGCAGATTATTTCCGGCAAGGGCAAAGTTATTAATGATTTGAGGAAGTCGGCGAGTTCGGCGACGGCGGTATATCTGGCGGGCGACCCGGACCGTGAAGGCGAGGCGATATCGGCGCACCTGGCGTTAGTGCTTTCCAAACCCACGAAGTACGAAGAGGAAGTGTCGAGCAATGGCAACAAGGGCGCGGAAGCGAAAGAAAAAGAAGAGGCCGAAGCCAAGACGAATGGCAAGGGCAAGTCCAAAGCCGCCAAGAAGAATCGAGACGAAATCAGCATTCCGCCAATCGATCCCAAGAAGATCTTCCGTGTGACATTTAACGAGATTACGCCGAAGGCGATTCGAGCGGCATTCGAAAAGCCGCGGCAGGTGGACACCAATCTGGTGGACGCGCAGCAGGCGCGTCGAGTATTAGACCGGATCGTAGGCTACAAGATTTCGCCGCTGCTGTGGGACAAGGTGCGGCGGGGATTGTCGGCTGGGCGCGTGCAGACCGTGGCGCTGCGCTTGATTGTGGAGCGCGAGCAACTGATCAAGGCGTTTGTGCCCCAGGAGTATTGGTCGATTCACGCGATGCTGGACGCCGGCGAGCCGCCCATCTTCGAAGCCAAGCTGAGCAAATACAAGGGCGAGGACATCGAGGTTGCGAATCAGGAGGCAGCGGACAAGATCGTCGCCGCGGTGAGCAAGGCGAAGTGGCAGGTCACTTCGGTTGCGCAGAAGGAAAAGAAGCGCAACCCGCCGCCGCCGTTTACGACTTCGAAGTTGCAGCAGGCGGCGTACAACCGGCTGCGTTACACGGCAAAGCGCACGATGGGCGTGGCGCAACGGCTTTATGAAGGCGTGGAGCTCGGCGAAGAGGGTTCGGTCGCGCTGATTACCTACATGCGAACGGATTCGGTGAATGTTTCGCAGGATGCGCTACAACAGGTTCGCGAGTTGATCCCGGAACGCTTTGGGTCGAGTTACCTTCCCGAAAAACCAAACTATTACAAATCGAAGAAAGATGCGCAGGAAGCGCACGAAGCCGTGCGGCCGACCGACGTTTCGCGAACTCCGGAAGATGTTCGCAAATACCTGCCCGACGATCAGTTCAAACTGTATCAATTGATCTGGCAGCGGTTTGTGGCGTCGCAGATGATGCCGGCGATTTTCGATCAGACGAGCATCGATATTTCGGCGGGAGATTACACATTCCGCGCGACCGGTTCGGTGCAGAAATTCGATGGGTATCTACGCGTCTACCAGATGCCGGTGGCCGGCGCGGACCGCGAAGACGATGAAAAAGATGATGAAGGCGAAGGCAAGTCGTTGCCGCGCGTGACCGAGGGGCAGACGCTGCGGCTCGATCAGATCCGGCCAGACCAGCATTTCACGGAGCCGCCGCCGCGATATACGGAAGCGACGCTGGTGAAAGAGCTGGAAGAAAAGGGTATCGGGCGGCCGTCGACATACGCTTCGATTATTTCCACGATTGTCGAGCGCGAGTACGTGCGCAAAGACCAGGGACGGTTCACGCCAACGATGTTGGGTGAGCGTGTGAGCGTGCTACTGGTGAAGAGTTTCGACGACGTGTTTGATGTGACGTTCACGGCGCGGCTGGAAGAGGAGTTGGACGAAATTGAGGAAGGCAAGCTGCCGTGGCGCGACGCAGTGCGAGAGTTCTGGGGGAAATTCACCATCGATCTGGCCAAGGCCGGCGACGAGATGGTCTCGTACAAGGCCGGGATCCCGACGGGCAAGAAATGCGAGAAGTGCGGCGAAGGCGAGTTGCTGGAGCGCATCAGCCGGCATGGATTTTTCCTGGGCTGCTCGCGCTATCCGGACTGCGATTTCATTCAGGATATGGCGCCGGAAATCGCTGACGACGGGACGGGCGAAGGTAAAGTCGAGTATTGCGAGAACTGCGGAAAAGAGATGGCCATCAAGCGCGGGCGATTTGGCACATTTTTGGCTTGCACCGGCTATCCCGATTGCAAGACGACGCGGCGCATGGTGCAGGGCACGCGCATTGCGCTGCAGCCGGACGAACCGCTGGATGAAAAGTGCACCCTGTGCGGCAATGGATTAGTGAAGAAGCACGGGCGATTTGGCGAGTTCATCGGCTGCACCGGATATCCGAAGTGCAAATACACGCGGCCGATCACGATGGGGATTAAGTGCCCGAAGTGCAATGAAGGCGAATTTGTGCGCCGCGGGAGCGCGGGCAAGGGCGGGCGCGGACGTCCGCGAGTTTTCTACGGCTGCTCGCGTTATCCGGATTGCGATTTCACGACGCCGCACATGCCGCTGGCCGAGCCGTGTCCGAAATGCGGCGCGCCGTTTATTGTGGAGAAGAAGACGAAGATCGGCACGGTGCGGAGTTGCTTGAAGGAAGGTTGCGATTGGGAGTCCGTAGTAGCGGACCCGATGCCGCCGCCGCAACCGGAAGAAGCTGCGACGCCGGTGGGCGCGAAGCCGTAACTGAGCGCCTGGACCTTCACTCATTTTTAACTGTTCGACAGCTTGTTTCGTGGCGGTTTATTTTGCGCTGGGTATGGAGTAGTTTTCGTCGAGATATGCCAGCAACGGCGTGCCGCTCTTGATTTCAACGTTCTTACCATGCTTGATCAATCCGATGGGACCGAAGAGCACGGTTAAAGCAACCGTGGCTCCTTCCTTTCCCTCTCCTTCTTTGCCCTTGCTGCCACGCAATTTCACGCGGCTGTCACCTGCGATCAGGTATTCGAGCCGCATATTTAACTCACCGGCCTTGCCCATCATTCCGGCTTTTTTGGAGTGAGTGATAGTGCCTACGGCCTTCGCTCCGGCCTTGATCACAACCACGTCACCTAGTTTCAAATCCTGGTCGAGAACGAGGCTGACGGGGTCGCCCTCCGCAGCGGTTTTCGAAGTGAGATCCTGCGCAAATTTGAGCTGCACGTCAGTGCCATCTTTCAGTACTGGCCTTGCCGTCGTATCGGGTGAAACGGAAGGCTGGGCAGGCTCGGCTTTGGCCTGTTCGGTGGATTGCGGTACTTGCTTTGCCATCACCGCAGAGTCGAAAGATGTAATGAAGGAAAATGTGGAGACGATGCATACCGCCAAAAGATCGCGTCGCATGGTTTTCCATCCTCGCATGGTAAGTCACAAGCTCAAATCGTTCCGTTCGGCCTTCGCGATTCAATATACGTGCGGAGTGCCAAACTGCTGGCAGCATACCATCCACTACAGAAACGGCGGGAAAGTAACGACTAGCATGTTGAGCAGTTGAGCACGAGGAATCTGCCGGCAGTTTCGGATTTGCGGTTGAACGGTGCCTATAATGAAGCGCAGGCCGAAAGAGAGTTTGTCCCCATTGATGAAGCGGGCCATTGAGAAATATTTGCAGTATTTGCAGTCGGTGCGGAATTCGTCGCCGCATACGATTCTGAATTATGGGAAAGATTTGGAGCAGTTCGTGGCATATCTTTCACCGCCGGGTGCGCAGCCGCCGGGACTGTCAAAGATAACGCATCTGATCATTCGCGAATTTGTGGGCCACTTGCATGAGCAAGGGCTGGAGAAGAGTTCCGTTGCGCGGAAGCTTGCCGCGCTGCGATCTTTTTTCAAATATTGCGTGCGTGAAGCGATGATCAAGGAGAATCCGGCGCGTTTGGTGCCTACGCCGAAGCTGCCCAAGCGAATCCCTTCCGTGCTTTCCGCCGAGGACATGAGCGGATTCCTGGATAAGCTGGCGGGCAGTGGGCCGGCCGCCGCGAACAGCCAGCTACCCGCGAAGAAGGGCGAAGGTCTGCCCGCGCGTGGGAAGAAGGCTGCGGGAAGCGAAGAGCTGCTGCTGCGGCGCGACCGCGCCTTGCTGGAGCTGCTATACGCGGCAGGACTGCGCGTGAGCGAACTCACCGGATTGAATCTGGAAGACATGGAGCAGAACGAGCGAATGCTGCGGGTGCGCGGCAAGGGCAACAAGGAACGCATCGTACCGTATGGGAGTAAGGCTCACGAAGCGCTCGACAAATATTGGCCACTGCGGGAACAGCTCTTGCTTGGCTCCGGCAGCGGAGGGACCCAGCGGCCAGCTCCGCGGACGAATGCGGTGTTTCTGAATTATGCGGGAAGGCGGCTTACGCAGCGCTCGGTGGGGCGCATTGTAAAGAAGTACGTCAAGCTGGTGAATATAAATTGGGATTTGCATCCGCACTCGCTGCGGCACGCGTTTGCTACGCATTTGCTGGCCGACGGTGCGGATTTGCGGGCCATTCAGGAATTGCTGGGGCACCAGTCCCTATCGACGACACAGAAATACACGCACGCGTCGATTCGGCAATTGATGGAGATTTACGACAAGGCTCATCCGCACGCGTAGACAAATTCAAAGCTAAGGCAAAGAAGAAAGGGGCGTCCCGAGAAATCGAGACGCCCCTTTCTAGCTTTAGACAGCCGGACTAGAAATCCAGGCGCGCGCCAATCTGAATTTGGCGCTGCGCGATGATGCTGTTGCTGGATTGCGTGGGCAGCCCGAACAAGCTGCGCCCCGGTGCTCCGTCCTGGAATTGCAGAGTTTTGCCGGAGATGTTGTAAGCGGTGTTGTTCACACTGGTGAAATTGGTGTGGTTCAGGGCGTTAAACGCGTCGGCCGTGAGTGTGAAAGCCCTTCGTTCGGTTAGCCGGAAGCTCTTCTCCAGCCGCAAATCGACGTTGGCCGTGCGCGGCATTTGAAAAGCGTTGGGCGGCAGATTCGGCAGGCGGTTGGTTCCCCCCGCGCCCAGCACGCCAGAGGCGACCGGTCCGAAGCAACCCGGTGCGGATGGGGAAGGTTTGCAGATAGTACCTGATGCGTCGAGCGCGGGTGCGGTACCGGAAAGCAGCCCTGTATAGGGCGCACCGGAAGAAATGTTGATTAGCGGGGAGAGCGTGAACCCGTTGACCAACTCCCTCAAGATCAAACGCGATCCTTTGTATAGGTCGGGTGTCCAAACGGCGCCGAACGCGAAGCGCTCGTGAATATCGAAATTGGAGCGGCCTTGTTCTTGAGTAAGGTCAAATGGATTCAGCACATTATTGGTCGCAGTGAACGTTTGGGAACTTTGACCCGCGTCGTTGGCGTGCGAGTAAGTGAATGAAGTCTGGATTTGGAAGCCCTGATAGAAGCGGCGATTCAAAGCGACCACGAACGCGTTGTATTTGGACGTTACGCTGTCCGAAATGTTGGTGATGGATCCAAAAGCGGGGTTAGGCCGAGAGGTATAAACCGGCACCGTGAGCGACTGTCCATTAAACGGGCCCCCGGCGAAGGTATAGGTGACGGTATGGGCGGGCGCGCCCAGATTTGTGTCGATAAAGCGCGGAAGGTTTCCACCCAAACTGCCGAGATAGGAGACAGAGACGACGGTGTTGGTGGCGATTTCGCGCTGAAAGTCGATATCGAATTCGTGCACCATCGGATTGCTCGTGTGCGGCGCAAATTGCACTGCTTGTAACGTACCGAGTGACCCGGTCGGAGCAGCGGCGAGCACGTTGGGATAACTGATGGAACCCGGCGTGGCTTGCGGAAAGGAGAAAGAGAGTTGCGAACCCTGAAGGTTCGCGGTATTGGAAATCGCGTTGGCGATGGTGGAGTTGATGATGCGGCCATAGAAGATGCCGTACCCCGCTCGCACAACGGTCTTGCCATTCCCGGTGATGTCCCAGGCAAAGCCGACGCGCGGACCGAAGTCTTTAAAGTCGGAGGGGAATTTGCTCGTGAGTGGAAGCGCCGAGTTTGGGACCTGCGGTGAGGGCATCAACTCGGTTTCGTAGCGCAGGCCGAAATTCACAGTGACGTGCGGCTGCACCCGCCAATCGTCTTGGAAGAAGAAGGCCAAATCATCGGTCGAGAATTCGTAAGTACCCGGTCCAAGCGCCTGGACGAAGCCGTTAAAGCAAGGCACCGTGCCGCTAGCGGTTGCATCGCTCAAAGAGCAAACTCGGCCCGAGCCCAAACCATTAGTGGCGCTGATGTAATCGCTTATGTAGTCGGCGCGATTGTTGTATGTGTACGCGCCGGCGCCGTTGAACAGATTGTTCTCGATGTCATTTACGTGGTTTATGTCTGCGCCGAACTTCAGCAGATGAGTACCGTGCATCCATGAAACTGTGTCCGCGAACTGATGGCGCATTTCTTTAGGAAAGGCAGGGCGATCGAGGAAGTTGGGCTTTCCAAAGGTAAACCCGCCGACACCGTTAACGATGACCTGCGGGGAAGATCCCTGAGAAGAGATGGGCTCGCCGGGTAGCGGAGACTGGGCGAATTCGTACTCGAAGTCGCGGCCGGCCTGATAGCGGAATTCGTTTGTGATGGTGGGGCTGAACGTCGATGTTAGGCGTCCCACACCCCAGTCTTCCTTTACAAAATCGTCACCAAAGCTCTCGATTCCGCGATTGACGACTCCAGCCGACTGAATACCAGCGGGAGAGGCCCAGCGGAGGCGGTTGTAAGTGAAGGACGCGTGGTGCTTGGAGGTAATGTTCCAGTCGATCTTGGGCAGCAGAAGGAGTTGGTCGCCTCGACGCGGTACTTGTCCGGTGAGGTTCGTCAGGAAACCGAGCGCCGTGTTTACCTGGGCCTGCGTAAATCCTCGGCAAGCGAGAATATTCCCCTCGGATAGACTTGCGGTTTGCGTCTTGTCGGTACAGGCAGAGGCTACAGCCGGAGGAGCGACCGTTATCGGCGCGAAGATGGCGCCAGGGTTGCCGGAATTGCCTGTTGCCGGGAAATTGCGCAGTTGCTGGTCGCCGCTAAAGAAGAAAAATAGCTTGTCCTTCAAGACGGGTCCGCCGATGCCGCCGCCGAACTGATGGCGCTTGTCGGGCGGGAGAAATGGGACCTGGGTGGTTGTCCCGTTGCTGACCACCTTTTTGAAGGAGAAAGGGTTGATGGCGCCGAGGTCGCTGGTGCGGTCGTACCAGAAGGCTTGGCCGTGGAGTTGGTTGCTGCCGCTCTTGGTGACGGCGTTGACCACGCCGCCGGCGGAGCGGCCGTACTCGGCGGAATAGTTAGACGTGTTGATCTGGAATTCCTGGATGGCGGCTTCGCTGGTGGAGTAGCTGATGCGGGTGCGGCCGCGCTCTTCGCTGAAGAACGCCTGATTATTATCTGCGCCGTCGACTGTGTTGTTGTTGAGCAAACCGGAGATGCCGCGGAAGCTCACCAGACCGAAGCCGCCATCGGGCACTGCGCCGGGCGTGCTGAGCGCGAAAGTGGACCAGCGGCGCCCGTTGATGGGGAGATTGTCGATCGTGGTGTCGTTGATGTTGGTCGAGAAGTCGGCGCGATCGGTGGTGATAACGGGAAGCTCGGCGGTGGCGATAACCGTTTCGGCCATGGCCTTGATGCTGAGCGTGGCATCTATCGTCGTGACTCGGCCAACCTCCACGGTGATGTTAGTCACCTTGAAGGCGCCGAAGCCTGTGCCGGTGATCTCAAGAGAGTACTGGCCGGGCTGAAGATGGATGAGCATGTAACGGCCGCTGCCGTCCGTCACGCCGCTGGAGCTGGCGCCCGTGCCGAGGTTACGGCTGCCGACAGTCGCGTTCGGCACTACAGCGCCGGACTGATCCGTGACGGCGCCGCCGATGGCGCCATCGGTGGTAGATTGCGCGCTCGCGGCGGGAACAGCCAGGGCCACGAAAAACAGGAACAACACAGCCGAAAACCCTATAACGGATAAACCACTCACTCTACGTCTCATTTGAAAGCCTCCAAAGAATTTGGGCGGCACGCACCACACCCAGCCATTTCGCTAAGCGAAGGGGGACACCGAAGGGGACTGCGCGGTCACCCCAACCACGCAAACCGACCCGCCACTCGAAGCGAGTCTGAATGGGGCATGTTACTACCACATGAATAAGCGAAGAGCAATCGACAAAACGTGGAAAATACGAGGATAACGGCGGCCTGCGAAACCGCTTTGCCGCATTGAATCAAACGCGTTACTGTCTCTCGGCGCCAAAGTGTGAAAAATGGCGTAAGTCGGCGCTTGGGAGACGCGTGTTGATGGTTCAGGACGACTATGAGGATTAGGAGCACGGGTATAGGACGGGCGGTGATGTGGTTCGTGGCGTTCTCGTTTTGCGTGCCGCTCGCGGTCATGTTCGGTCAAGACGCGGATCGCGGTAGCTCTCGCGTTCAAGCCGGCGAGAAGATCTTCAAATCCGCGTGTGTGGCATGCCATGGCGTGGACACCAGGGGCATGCCGACGGAGGTGGCTGGCTTCGAGAAACCACGGACTTTCCCCGATTTTACCCAGTGCAGCCAGACCACGCCCGAACCCGACAGTACTTGGAAGGCGATTATTACCGAAGGGGGCCCGTATCGCGGATTTTCCGAGATCATGCCGTCGTTCAAAGAGGCGCTGACTGCTCAGCAGATCGATGACGTGGTCGCATACTTGCGCAGCCAATGCCGGAATCCGCGCTGGCCGCGCGGCGAGCTGAATTTGCCTCGCGCGCTGGTTACCGAGAAAGCCTATCCCGAAGATGAAGTTGTGATCTCCACCGCGCTGAATGCGCAGGGCGCACCGGGGGGGACGACGCATATCATCCATGAGCAGCGGTTCGGGGTGAAAAATCAGATCGAGGTTGATGTCCCGGTTAATTTTCAGGATCAGAATCACACCTGGTATGGGGGTGTTGGCGACACCACGCTGGGCGTGAAGCGCGTGATGTTTTCGAGCTTGCAGTCAGAATCGATTCTGAATCCATCCGGATCGATTCTAAGCTTGTTTGGCGGCGCGATTTTGCCGACCGGCAACAAGGCGCGAGGCTTCGGAACCGGCACCACGACGTTTGAAACATTCGCCGCTTTCGATCAGCTTTTCCGTACGAATACATTTATTCAGACACAATTTGGAGCGGACTTACCACGGCATACGGACATCGCTCCACAGTCGATATTTTTCAATAGCGCCATTGGCCAAAGCTTTGGCGCGAATCACGGATTGGGCCGGCTGTGGTCGCCGATGTTTGAGTTCGTCGGGGCCAGGGATTTGGTGGACAACGCGAAAACGAATTGGGACGTTGTGCCGCAAATGCAGGTGACGATCAGCAAGAGGCAGCACATCCGCGCGAATCTCGGTGTCCGTGTCCCCGTCAACAACACTGCGGGACGGCCGGTGCAAGTGGTGTTCTACCTGCTTTGGGACTGGTTTGACGGGCGGCTCAACGAAGGTTGGTGATGAGAAAAAGAGTCTGGTACGCGGTTGCGCTATTCGGATTTCTGAGTTGCTCTGGCGGACTGGTCAGCGGCGGTGGGCCGCACACTGACACAAAGGTGCGTTTTCAAACGTCGGACCGGTGCCTGGCTTGCCACAACGGCATCGTGACTCCCTCAGGTCAGGACGTTTCCATCGGGTTCGACTGGCGTTCCAGCATTATGGCGAACTCGTCGCGCGATCCCTATTGGCAAGGAAGCGTGCGTCGTGAATCGATCGACCACCCGGAGTCGGTGGCCGCGATCGAGGACGAATGCTCCGTCTGCCATATGCCGATTCCCCGCTTTGAAGCTAAGTTGAAAGGCCAGAAGGGACAGGTTTTCTCGCATCTCCCATTTGACGCGGACAACAAAGGGAACGCAGAGGCCGAGGATGGTGTGACTTGCTCGGTGTGCCATCAAATCGCGAAGGAAAAGTTAGGGACCGCTGAAAGCTTCAATGGTGGCTTCGTGATTAATCCGGCGCCGTCGAAAAGCGAACATCCGGAGTACGGACCTTTTGCGGTCGAGCCGGGCCGGCAACGCATTATGCATACCTCCTCCGGAGGATTTCGTCCTACGGAAGATGCGCATATACGCGATTCCGCACTGTGTGGCACGTGCCATACGCTGAAGACCAAGGCGCTCGGGCCGGGCGGGAAAGAGATTGGCTCATTGCCGGAACAGATGCCGTACCCGGAGTGGCTGCACAGCGATTATCCGAATCGAAGCAGTTGCCAGTCGTGCCACATGCCGGAGATTCCGGGCGAGGTGCCTATCACGGCGGTGCTTGGAGTTCCTCGCCAGGGAGCGCATCAGCACACGTTTGTGGCCGGAAACTTCTTCATGTTGAGAATGCTGAATCTGCATCGAAATGATTTGAGCGTGAAGGCTCTGCCTACGGAACTGACGGCGCAGGCGGAGAAGACGGTTGCGTTTCTGCAATCGCAATCGGCACGCGTTAGCATTCAGAGCGTCGACTTGGCCTCGGATCGTCTAAAGGTACAAGTGCTGGTGCAGAATTTGACAGGGCACAAGATGCCGACAGCTTACCCTTCGCGTCGCGCGTGGCTGCATGTGACCATTCGCGATGCGCGAGACAATAAGGTGTTCGAATCCGGCGCACTACACGCCGACGGATCCATCGAAGGCAACGACAACGACGCCGATCCGGCGCGATTTGAGCCGCACTATCGCGAAATCACGCAGGGCGATCAGGTACAAATCTACGAGCCGATCCTGAAAGATTCCGCCGGGCATGTGACGACGGGACTGCTTTCCGCGGTGGGATATCTGAAGGACAATCGGCTGCTGCCCAGCGGTTTCAAGAAGGAAACCGCGGAGCCGGATATCGCGGTCGTAGGCGATGCCGCGGAAGATCCGAATTTCACGGACGCGGGAAGCGCGGTGCAGTATTCCGTCAGCACCGATGGAGCGCAGGGTCCATTCCACGTAGAGGCCGAACTGTGGTACCAACCGATTGGGTTTCGCTGGGCGCACAACCTGGGCCCATACAAAGCGGCCGAGCCGCAACGTTTTGTTGGGTATTACGAGTCCATGTCCACCGCCACAGGGGTGTTGCTAACCCGAGCGGAGGCGAAGAGCGACCAAGCTGCCAGAAAATGAAAACGGCTGGCAGCGTTTAGGCTGGCCAGCCGTTTTGTCTTTCCGCGCCGAAAGAATCTCGACGCTACCATGTGTGCTTAGCGGTGCCCGCCTCCATGGCCACCGCCGCCGTGAAATCCACCACCTCCGTGGAAACCGCCGCCACCGCCGTGAAAACCTCCTCCGCCATGGAAACCGCCACCACCGTGGAAGCCGCTGCCTCCATGAAAGCCTTCGCCACCGCGGAAGCCGCTGCCTCCATGAAAGCCTTGACCGTGGAAGCCGCCACGGCCCTGATTGAAGAAGCCGCGATGATCGAAGCCGCCGCGACGGAAGCCATCGCGGTCAAAGCCGCGATGAAAGAAACCATCTCGGTCGCGGAAGCCAAAGCCACGTCCAAAGCCAAACCAAGGTCCAGCGCCGATGAAGAGGCCGCCATAGAACCAGTCCGGGCCGTAATAGCCGTAGGGCGCGCACGCGTACGGATAATAGTCATAATAGCCATAGGAGCAGACCGGCTCGGGGCCGTAGCCGTAACCGTAGTAGGCCGGCGCTCCGAATCCAACGCCAAAGGCTACGCGCTGAGCACTCGCGGTAGACGCTGAGAACAGGCAAATTGCGAGACAGACGCCGAGTAAACCGAACAACTTTAGATATCGCACCTTTAAGAATAAGAATGACAGGTATTTCATCTGGGGACCCTCTTAGATCCTTTACTCCACACCTAAGAAACCCGTGTGGGCAGGAAAAGTTGCACGCTCGGGCTGTAACACATTGCCTCCAATTAGGTTAGATGCGCAGTGTCGGAGACTGATACTTAGAGAAGTCGGAATCGTGCACCACACCCCACTGTCCGGAGTTTCTCGCGTCAACCGATTTTCTCAGTTGGTTGGCGGTAACTTCCATTAATCTCACTAGGGAGATACGATGTGACATGGCTCTTCCAGTGATTTTCGTGCGTTGACGGGCTTGGTGTAAAGCCTCTATAATTAGCGTTTGTCTTTATAGCTTGGAGGAGCGATGTACGCCGTCATTCAGACCGGGGGGAAGCAGTATCGCGTCGCGCCCGGCGACACAATACGGATTGAGCGGGTCAGCGGAGACGTGGGCGAGAAAGTGACGTTTGGCTCCGTGCTCGCGGTGCATACCGACGATAAGAAGGTGATGCTCGGGTCGGATGCGTCGAAGGTGACCGTCACGGGCAAGATTGTTAGCCAGGGGCGCGCGAAGAAACTAACCGTGCTCAAGTTCAAGAAGGGCAACCAGTACAAGATTTCGCGCGGGCACCGGCAGAATTATACAGCGGTGCAGGTCGGCGACATCAAACTGTAAGGGATTGCGATTCGCACCTGACGAGAAGAGCAGATTTCTCCCTGCGTGGTCCGGCGCACAAGCGTGCGCAAGAAAAAACCGGTCCGCTCCACTTGGAATGACAGGGAAAAGAAAAAAGAGGGATTGAGTTCATGGCACATAAGAAGGGCGGCGGGTCGTCAACAAACGGGCGGGATTCACACGGGCAGAGGCTTGGCGTGAAGCGCTTCGGCGGGCAGCTGGTGAATGCGGGAACGATTTTGGTCCGGCAGCGCGGCACGAAGCATCAGGCAGGCGTGAATGTTGGGCAGGGGAAGGACGATACGCTGTTTGCGCTGGTAACCGGGTACGTGAAGTTTGAGGACAAAGGGCGACACGGGCGGTTCATTAGCGTGACCCCTGCTGAGCAAGCGCAGGCGGCTGTTAGCTGACGCTATTGCCCTGGTGATCGTCGTAAAAGCGGCGGCAAGACCGCCGCACTCCAAATTGCGGCGCGGCGTGATTGAGGCCGGGCCGCTTTTTCGCTTTAGCGGGGAGCGTCGGAGGAAACGCAGCTCAGCGCACCTCCCGGGAAAAATTTGAGGTACGCGCTGCGGCCGTGCGCGGGAATGATGGCGAGTTCCGGAAGCATTTGGTGGAGCTGGTTGAGCTTGGCGACGATTTCATTGGCTCGCGCTGGATCGTTGTCGCTGTCGCGCAGCAACAGCGATTTGCCTACGCGGTCCTGGAAGCCGCGTTCTTCGTCGACGGCATCGCCGACGTAGAACAGGCGGCGATGCGGATCGAGATTCACGAAGATGCCGACGCTGCCGGGTGTGTGGCCGCGCAAAGGCACCACGACGACGGAGCCATCGCCGTATAGGTCGGTGCTTTCGTCGAATGTTTCATACGGGTGCGGATCGAATTTCAGGGTTGGCGCGTCCAACGGCGGAAATCTTCGCGTGTGCGCGGGAATCACGAACCCTTTGGCTTGAACGGCGGGATCGAAGGCGTACTGCAACTCTTCGCGGGTGAGCAGAACTGGGACGCGCGGGAGATCCATCAACCCGCCGGCATGATCCAGATGCACGTGGGAGAGGATGACCCAGCGAATTTTGGTGGGGTCGCCACCTACGAGACGCATAAGTTCCGGGAGAGGCACTTCCGGATTTAGCTGGCCGGCGAGATTCTTGAGCTTCATGTGCAACAAAGCGGGATAGTTCTCAATCTCGTCGTCGAAATGCCTGGAGTTGCCGGTGTCGATCAGCAGGTCGCCGGCGGGATGCTTGACGAGGATGCTTCCGGCGGTCATCGCGAAGGAATAGCCTGTGAAGGTGCTGCCGGTTTCGACCCAGCAAGCGGCGAGATTTTTCAGCGGAGTGACGCTAGGCGCTATGCGGGCGTGCGGTGGAGCGGCGGAAAGCATGTCTCGATGGAAATAAAGGATATAGGCGCCGATGCCGACGAGAATGGCCAGGAGCACGAGCAGGATTGCGGCGCGACGCAGCCACACACGGATACGAGACACGATCAATGACCTCCTAAATTTCGTGATTTGCGCCAGTGACGAATGCTTATGTTATCGTTTTTCGAGAGGAAGTAGGGACTGTGTTTGTTGATGAAGCAAAGATTCTGGTGAAAGCGGGTAACGGCGGAAACGGCTGCGTTGCGTTCCGTCGAGAGAAGTTTGTGCCGCGCGGCGGACCATCGGGCGGCGACGGCGGTCACGGCGGCAGCATTTACCTGGAAGCGAACCCGAACGACAACACGCTGCTGCGCTACCGCTACAATCGCGAGTTCAAGGCGGATCGCGGACGCCATGGCGAAGGATCGAATTGCACGGGCCATTCCGGCGAAGACATGTTTTTGAAGGTACCTGTGGGAACGCTGGTATTCGATGGGCAAAGCGGAGAAACCATCGCAGATTTGTCCACACCCGGACAGCGAGTGCTGGTGGCGCAGGGTGGGCGCGGGGGACGCGGGAATCAGAATTTCGCGAAACCGTGGCATCAGGCTCCGCGGGAGCATGAGGATGGGCATCCCGGCGAGGAGCGGCAGCTGCGGCTGGAGCTGCGACTGCTGGCCGACGTAGGGCTTGTGGGCTTTCCGAATGCGGGTAAATCGACGCTGATTTCTGTGATATCCGCGGCGCGGCCGAAGATTGCGAATTATCCGTTTACTACGCTGGAGCCGAACCTGGGCGTAGTAAACGCGGACGGCGGAGGGGGCAGCGAAGGCCGCGAGATCGGGCGAACGTACGTCGTCGCCGACCTGCCGGGACTGATTGAAGGCGCTCATGAAGGCGCGGGATTGGGTATTCGATTTCTGCGGCACGTGGAGCGCACGCGGCTGCTGGTACATCTAATTGATACGAGCGATGCCTCGGACGCGGATCCGATTCATTCGTTTGAAGTGATTGCGGGGGAGCTGCGGGCGTTCAGCGAATCGCTGGCGGAGAAGCCGATGATTGTGGTGGCGACCAAGCTCGATGCCACTACGGACCGAACACGGCTCGACGGGCTGCGTGAATTTTGCAGCGAGCGAGGACTGGAGTTCCACGCGATATCGGCGGCAACCGGGGAAGGCGTTCGGGAGCTGGTGAGGTCCATTGCCGATGCGCTCGACAAAATTCCGAAAGCGGCGCCGGAGCCTGTGGCGGAGAGCCAGCGGCCTCCACACGAAAATGCGGCCGATTCATCTGCCGCGCGGCACGGTAATTTGTGAGAAGATGCACCTAACACGGTCTTGGGAGACGCATTGACCACCGCGCAAGCGCAGCGCACCGCCACAAAACATCATCCTCGCCGCATCGCTCTTTTTGGAGGCTCGTTCGACCCGATCCACGCGGGGCATCTGGCCGTGGCAAGGGCCGCGGACCGGCGATTCAATTTCGACGAAATTCATTTTATTCCCGCGAGCAGGCCGCCACACAAATTGAAGCAGCACCTTGCGCCGTTTCCGCATCGCTTTGCCATGGTGGCGCTGGCCTGCACGGAGCATCCGCACTTTGTTCCGTCGGTAGCGGAGGCCGGGGACGATTTCAGCGGAGCGCAATTGCACTATTCGGTGGATACCGTGCGCTATTTCCGGCACACGTATCACGGGCATGGCGACCGCATCTATTTCATTATCGGGGCGGACGCGTTTCTGGATATTCCCATGTGGAAGGAATACGAGGCGCTGCTGGGTCTTTGCGATTTTATCGTGGCCAACCGGCCGGGCATTCGCGCGGAAGCGCTGAAGCTGGTGATTCCACCCGAGCTGATGGCGCGTGATGGAAAGAGAAAAGAAGGCGAAGCGGCTCACGAATCGAGCGTGGTTGCGCACTTGAATCGCACCAGCGTGTATCTATTGGAGAACGTTGCGAGCGAAGTTTCTGCGACAGACATTCGGCGGCGCGCGAATCGCGGGCAGTCCATTCATGGACTTGTTGCGGCGCGTGTCGAGGAATATATTTTGAAACAAGGTCTTTACCGGTGAACTACAACTCATTGCCACAAGGCGTGCGCCTCGCAGTCGAGGCGGCGCAAAATAAAAAAGCGGCGGGCATTTCCGTGCTCGATCTCAGCGGAGTGGGCGCCTTTACGTCGTACTTCGTGATCTGCACAGGTTTCAGCACGCCGCAGGTGCAGGCGATCTGCACCGAGGTCGAGGAGCAGCTCTATAAAGAGCAGGGACGGTCGCCCGAGCATCGCGAAGGTCGCGGCTCTTCGGAATGGGCGCTGCTGGATTTTGGGAGCTTCATTGTGCACGTATTCAGCGAACAGGCGCGCGCCTACTATGACCTGGAACGGTTGTGGCGATCGGCGCCGAAGCTGACAGTCGCAGATGAGCCGGAAGGACCGGCTGGCCACAGCACACGTCGGAATGTGGCAATGGGCGGATCGCACGCCCCAGGCGAAGCGGTTTCAAAATGATAGCCGAGCGGCTGCCGTGGATCTCGGCGGACCCGGCGTCGCAAAGCGTATTTGAGTTGGCGCAGAAAGTTGCCGCCGCACCCACCACGCTGCTGATTACGGGACAGAGCGGTTCCGGCAAAGATTATCTGGCGAGGGTGATTCACGAGCTGGGTCCGCGGCGCGACGCGCCCTTTCTGAAAATTGATTGCGCCAGCCTCCCTCCACAACTTGTCGAAAGCGAATTGTTCGGCCACGAGCGAGGGGCGTTCACAGGCGCGGTCGAGCGCAAGCTTGGACGCTTTGAGCTTGGCGGCACCGGAACGATCGTGCTGGATGAAGTGGCCGCGCTCTCGGCGGCCGCTCAGAGCAAGCTGCTGCGCGTGCTGCAAGAGCGCTCGTTCGAACGGCTGGGCGGAACGGAGACACTGCGCATTGAAGCCCGGCTCATGGCGCTGACGAACGTCGATCTTCCCGCGGCTGTAAGCGCCGGACGCTTTCGCGAAGACTTGTTCTTCCGCATGAATGTGCTGACCATTGCGGTGCCGCCTTTGCGCGAGCGCCGGGCCGACATTTTACCGCTGGCGGACCATTTTTTATCGGCGCTGTGCCTGGCGCATGCGCGCAATGGCGTGCAGCTCAGCGACGGATCCCGCAGGATGCTGACCGCTTACGCGTGGCCCGGCAATGTTCGCGAGTTGCGGAATGCGCTGGAGCGGGCGGTGGTTTTTACGCGCGTGGAAGTACTCGAACCCGAGCACTTCGCGGAAAATATCCGGGCGGCTGCGACGGGCAGCTCCGAAATGATCGCAGGATTACGGTCTCTTGAGGATGTCGAGAAAGAAGTCATCGCCGCAACGCTCGATGCCGTCCGCTACAAGATCAGCCAAGCGGCAAATATCCTGGGCATCAGCCGCAAGACACTGCTCGAAAAACGCAAGAAATATGGACTGAAGTAATAGGACACAGGTCCACCGACTCCAGGACGAGTGCGGCGAACGCCGTGCTAGACTTCATTACTTCGCGGCCTTTCTTCAAGGCTGACTTTGCCAATGCCCAAAGAACTCTTCGGAACTGACGGAATTCGAGGCGTGCCTGGCACACCTCCTCTTGATGACGCCACGCTGTACGCGACCGGGCGTTCGCTCGGGGCTTACTTGACGAAGACCAGCCCCGCCGCTCGCGTGCTGATTGGCATGGACACGCGCGAATCCGGTCCGCATATTGCCGCGCTTTTGGCCGCGGGACTTGTGAACGCGGGCGCTTCGGTCGACTTCGCGGGCATTATCACGACCCCGGGCGTAGCGTGTCTGGTGCGACAGAGAGGGTTACAGGCGGGAGTAGTGATTTCCGCCTCGCATAACCCGTTTCACGACAATGGCGTGAAGCTCTTCTCCGGCGCGGGGATGAAATTTCAAGATGCGGTTGAGGAGACTCTGGAACAGGACATTTTCAAGCACCGGCAGGAGCCGGCGCCGACGAATCCACCTGCGCTGGTCGCGGACGAATCCTTGGACGCGCGATATCTCGATTTCCTGCGCAGCAAGGTCGTTCCTGGCGCCAAGCTTTCGAGCCTACGCATGGTGCTGGATTGCGCGAATGGCGCCGCCTACAAACTTGGGCCGGAACTGTTCGAGTCACTCGGCGCGAAGGTGATTGCCATAGGAATTGAACCGGACGGACGCAACATCAATGCCGGTTGCGGGTCGCTGCACCTCGAAGGATTGCAAGAACGTGTAGTGGCGGAGCGGGCGGCGCTAGGAATCGCGTTCGATGGTGATGCGGATCGCGCGATGTTTGTGTGCCAATCGGGCAGGGTGATAAACGGAGACGGTGTGTTGCTGGCGGCGGCGCGGCACTTGAAATCGGCTGGAAAGCTAAAGGGGAATCGTGTGGTGGCGACGTCCATGTCCAATCTTGGATTGGAGCGGATTTTGGCTCGCGAGGGGATCGAGTTGGGGCGGGCAGCGGTTGGCGATCGTTATGTGCTCGAGGAAATGCTGCGCAGCAACAACGTGCTGGGTGGAGAACAGTCCGGCCATGTGATTTTCCTGGACGATTCGCCCGCCGGCGATGGGCTGCTGACGGCCGTAAAGATTGCGTCTCTCGTTTCGATGAATGGGCGCTTGGAGTCTTTGATTACGGGGCTCAAGGACTATCCGCAGACTATCGTCAATGTAAAGGTGAAGGCGAAGCCGCCGCTGGATTCGCTGCCGCAGGTATCTCGCGCGCTGGCCGAAGCGCAGTCCGCCCTCGGTGACAATGGCCGCGTAGTGCTGCGCTACTCGGGGACGGAGTCATTGGCCCGCGTAATGGTGGAAGCGGAGCACGATGCCGACGTCCAGCGCTACAGCCAGTCAGTAGCCGAGGCCCTACGCGAATCGATTGGTGCCTGAATCGGAGTTAGCCCCTGACAATTCTGTTTGCCGCCGGCTTCTGTCTGACGCGTTACCGGCGTTGTGTCACCTCGATGTAACAGTGGTGTCTCTCCCAAAGAATGGATGCTGGCGAGCGTTTACCTGTGGGATTTTGTAGGTACAAACCCGCAGTTTTGTCGTCTGAAGTTCTTCGGTCGCGCTAACCCTTGTGCTTTCATGAGCGTGGTGGAATGTGACTTCCTGATTACACGCTGGCACACGGTTTGCTCTCCTATCTAGGCAACGTTGTTACAAAAGATTGGCTTCCCGGGGTGGCCGGAACCCAACCTCGACTGGGTTTCGGTTTTGGGGGGTCAGTTCAAAGAAAGAGGGGGCTTGCACCAGCCCCCTTTTTCGTTCTCGGGCTGTGATTGCTTGGGTGGTTAGTTCGCGGTCCCGTGGGTGGTCCTGTTTTTCTCCTGTAGGGCGCAAAACATCGCGCCCGTTTGTCTGGTCAATTCGCAAGGGTGCCTTCCGCAATACAGCCAGTCCAAGGTAAAGAGGTTGACCGGTTTACTGACGCAAGTGAGCGTCGAACCAGGCCAGGGTGCGAGCGATAACATCGCGCTGGTGCTTGGGATTGGCAAAGAGGTGGCCCTCGTGTTCGTAAACCACGAATTGCGTCTCGACGCCGAGCGACTTCAGGGCATGCCAGAATTCGTAAGACTGCGGGGCGGGAACCTCGCCATCGCTATCGCCGACGAGGATTAACGTCGGGGTCTTCGCCTTCTTGATGAAATTGATCGGCGAGCTCTTGGCATAGATCTCCGGGTCATCGTAGACGGACTTGCCGAAGAACGGGATCATCCACTGATCGATCAGATTTTCCCCGTAGTAGGACTGCCAGTTGGAGAGCCCTGCTCCGGCCATGGCCGCCTTGAAACGATTGGTCTGTGTCACGGCCCACATGGTCATGAAGCCGCCGTAGCTCCAGCCGGTGATGCCGAGGCGATTGGAGTCGATGGGGGCGACTTTGAGTGCCTCGTCGACGCCACCCATGATGTCCTTGAAGTCGCCATAACCGAAATCTTTGACGTTAGCGCGCGTGAAGGCTTCGCCTTGGCCGTAGCTGCCGCGCGGATTGGGGTATAGGACGAAATAGCCCATGCCGGCAAGACCCGCAGCGAAATCGTGGCTGCCCGGCCAGTGAGAAAGCGAAATGAAGGATGGACCGCCATGAACGTGCACAACCAGCGGATATTTTTTGGCGGGATCGAAGTCGCGCGGATAGAGCAGCCAGCCCTGCACCTCGTATTCTCCATTTTTCCAGGTGATGCTCTTGGCTTGGCCCCACGCAGGAGATAAACCTTTGTTACGTGAGGTCACGGGAGTGATCGCCGCGGGACTGCCGCTGATGGTGACGACTTCGGGTGGATGCGCGAAGGACTGAAAGACACCACCGAGGGTGCTGCCGTCTCTTGAAGCGGAGAGGAGAAAGCCGAACGTACCACCGGAGGTGAGCGCGCCTTCACCGGTCCAGCGTTGCTCGATTTTTCCGGTGGCCGGGTCGAGCGTGGCGATGGCGCTGTTGCCGCCAACAAATTCCGAGAAAAGGATTCTCTTGTCAGGGAGCCAGCCGAGCCACGCGGCCGAGGCCTTCATGTCCTTCGTGAGATTCTTGGCTTCACCGCCGTCCATAGAAACCAGGTGAATATCGCCGCCGGTCAGGCCTTCATCGCTCATGATGCCCTCAATGAACGCGATGTGCTTCGCATCGGGGGACCAGACAGGATTGGCAATTTGCAGCTTGGGTTTGTAGATGGATTTCATGGCCCCGGTGGCGACATCCAGTGTGGAGAGTTCAGCGATCCACCAGTTGTTATCGCCATTGCCTAACGCGGAGCTGACCACGAAACGCTTGCTGTCCGGCGACCAGCCATATTCATAGATATAGACGTCGGCGGGCGTGATTTGGCGGAGCGGGACCGCACCGGTGGGATCGATGAGAGCGAGGCGTTGCTCGAAGGAGGCGTCCTTAATCTCGCCGGTTTCGGGAGTTTCGGCGACCAGCGGACCTGAGGCTCGCGTGGCGTTTTCAGTGAAGAGCACGGCAATGGTCTTGCCGTCGGGTGACCAACCCGGACTGGCCAGGAACCCTTTGACATTGGTTAGGAGCTTAGCGGCACCGCCCGAAGCGTTCGTGACGTAAAGCTGCAGCTGGCCTTTTTTCGCGGCGTCCGAAAGGAAGGCAAGCTTCTGCCCATCCGGTGACCAGGAAACATCGCTCTCCGCATGCAGAGAATCGGCTACGCCCGCGCTGACGCGCCTGGGCGGAGCGCCGGACCTAAGATTCTTCACGTAGATAACGGTGCTGCCGATACCCGCGCCCTTTTTGGAATGCACTGCCTCGACCCACGCAATGGAATTGCCATCCGGCGCGAGGGCGACTCGTTCAAAGGTGTGCGCGGCGAAAAGCGTATTGATGACGTTGTCGAGCGGTGTAGCGGCTTGTGGCTTTTGCGCGGCTTTAAGGCGGCGCTCGACGTCTTGTTTCGAGCCCGCATTGTCTTGCGCGAAAGCGTGGCTTAGAGCCAGAAACAACAGCGTCATCGCGGGTATAGCGGGGTAGCGCGCACGCAGAATCATTTTCACGTCCTCTCGTTGCGCTAGGTACAGTAATCCGGGCCGGAATCGAGGGCAAGCATTCCGCCGAAGACATGTTGTAGGAGCGCAACAGTACGGATAGAATCCGCGCAGTTTTGCGGAGGGTGCGAGATGGTTGATCGTCGAGGGTTTCTGGCGTCATTTGCGGGCGCTGCGGCCGCAGGGGCAACGCTGAATTTGGGCGGCAACCTTTTTGCGAGGGCTGCGCAGGCGCCGGCGCAACTGCCGGACCGTGCGCTCTACGATTCCAACGAAGAGGCGTATTGGACGGAGCTGCGCAAGCAGTTTGTGATTCCTGCGGACGAGGTGTATTTGAACAACGGAACGGTCGGTTCCTCGCCCGCACCAGTTTTGCGCGCCATTTTCGACGGCTACAACGAGACGGAGAAGATGGCCCAGAGCGATCCGGAGGATTATCCAATCTGCGGCTACGGCGCGTGGAACGAGTTTCGCGATCAGCTGGCCGCATTCGTTGGGTGCAAGCGAGATGAGATTGCGCTGGTGCGCAATGCCACGGAGGCGAACAGCTACATCGCGAATGGCTTGGATATGAAGCCCTTCGACGAAGTCCTGATGACCGACCAGGAGCATCCCGGCGGCGAGCATCCCTGGAATTTGCGCGCCAAGCGTTATGGCATCGTCGTGAAAAAGGTAACGTTGCCGAAGCCGGTGCCGAATGCCGCGGCGGTGCTGAATCTCATCAACGATGCGATCACGCCGCGGACGCGCGTTCTGTTCTTCAGCCACATCACCACGGCTACGGGAGTTGTGCTGCCTGCCAAAGAACTCTGCGCATTGGCCCGGTCGAAGGGCATCATTTCCGCGGTGGATGGAGCGCACGTGATCGGGATGATGCGGCTGAATGTCCATGACCTGGGTTGCGACATGTACAGCTCGAGCCCGCACAAGTGGCTGATGGCGCCGAAAGGCACAGGGTTTCTGTACGTTCGCGACGAAATGATCGATCGCCTGTGGAACACGATCGTTACCGCCGGATGGGACGATCCCAAACTGCGCGCCGAGCGATTTCAGCGCATCGGCAGCTCCAACGTGCCGTCCCTGTGGGGAATGCGTGCGGCGGTGAAACTTGCGAATGACATTGGATTAGATCGCATCGAGCGGCGACACCAAAAAATGGCCGACTACATTCACGGCGAAATGGTGAAACGCGGCGCGGAGTCCTGGACGTCACCGGACGCCTCGCTACGTTGCGCGATTGCTTCGGTGAACCTGGCTCCTATCCAGATCATGGAACTTGAAACGTGGATGTGGCAGAACAAGAAAATTCGCATTCGCGGCGGCGCTCCGTCGAAGATTCGCCTGTCCACGCCGTACTATTTGCTGCGGAAAGACGTGGATCGATATTTGCTGGCTTATGACGAGTACCGGCAGGTGAAGAAGATTGCCTAGGGGCAAGCTCTCGAAATTTCCTCAACGTGACGAAAGAGGAAGCGAATTCTCCCGATATCAGGGCGTGTTATGCTTACGAGGAGTACCCAACATGCTTAGAATCCCTCCTTTCGCTACCGTACTTACATTCGGAACGTTTTTCATCGCGATGGGTCTGGTTCTGTATCGGCTGCTGTGGGCTGCTTCCCAATTTAGCGGCGCCGGAATGCTTCCCAAAAAGCTGCAGAGCTGGCGGCGTTGGCTTCACGGCGAGCCTGCGTACAAGAAGCCGAACTGAAGGACGTTTCTCGTCGAAACGCTCCGCCGGACCCGCCCAATAATTTAGCTCTGTACCTGCTTTCTTGACCGTGTGCGCGCGGGTCGACTACACTAACTAATTCGCAGAGTGCCGCTTAGGCGGCTTGTGAACCGTCGCTTTGCTCGGGCGGCGTGTGTCGCTGTTGCGGAATTTTGCATCCGAAATTCTGCAGTTGCGGCCCGCGTATCTAAAAGGGGGATTGCTTTGCCAAAGCGCACTTATCAGCCGCGCAAGCGCCGGCGCGCCAAGACGCACGGATTCCGTTCGCGCATGAAGACCGCAGGAGGCCGCAAGGTGCTTGCGGCTCGCCGCAAGAAGGGCCGCCATCGGCTCACTCCCGAATAGCGCTGGAGCCTTACGCTTTCCGCGCGAGGCGCGGCTGGTGCGGCGCGGAGAGTTTGACGCCGTATACCGCGCCGGAAAGCGCCGCTCGAATTCCCACTTCACCGTTTTTCTTCGCGCGAATGAACTGCCGCACAGCCGGTTTGGATTCAGCATCAAGAAGGCACTTGGCGGCGCGGTGGTGCGCAACCGCATCCGGCGGCGTGTGCGGGAAATCGTGCGCTGTCATCGTCTGGAGATAACTGCAGGATGGGACATAGTCATACACCCGAAGAGCAATGTGGCGAAAGCGGAGTTTCCGGCGCTGACGGCGGAATTTTTGCGCCTGATGCCCCGCGCGTGAGCGGTTTACCGCATAGCACCGGCGTGCGCATGGCGCTCGGGGCGCTGCGATTTTACAAAGCATACTTGTCGCTGTTGGTCGGTGGAAGCTGCCGGTTTGTGCCCACCTGCTCGGTCTACGCTTACGAGGCGGTCGAGCGATTTGGTGTCGGGCACGGAACATGGCTGACGCTCAAGCGCCTGCTGCGATGCCATCCCTTGTCGCGCAAATTTGGATACGACCCCGTTCCTGACGCAACCCCGCACTGTACCGCTGCCGCACCGGAAGAGGCGCATTCGTGAGTGAACCACAGAAGAAATCTAAACTAACGCACGAGCTGCGCATTGTGGTGGCCTCGCTCCTGTCACTCGTGGTGATTTTGCTCTGGGCCAAATATTTCGGTCCCAAACCGCCGGCAAACTTGCCGCAAGCTAACCGGCCGGCGCAAACAGCGCCCGCCACGCCGGGAAGCAGCACTCCAAGCACCCCGTCGCCATCGGCCAAGAGCACACCAGGTTCAAAGACGCCGGGCACGAGCATATCGGGCGTCGCGCAGGTTGCAACCCCGCCCAAGGCGGACACGGAAGAGCGAACCATCGTGGTGGAGAATGACCTCTACCGCGTGGAATTCTCAAACCGCGGCGCGGTGGTGAAGAGCTGGCAGCTTAAGCACTATACGGACGACTCGAAGCCGCCGCGCATCCTCGACTTGGTGCATCCCGACGCCGCGCAGCAGACTGGCGGATGGCCCTTTGCCGTTGCGCTGAACGATCAAGAGCAGGAAACCACGGCGAATAACGCGTTGTACCAAATTTCCGCTCTAGCAAGCACTTTGCGGGCGCCGGCCGATGCGGAATTCAGTTGGAGCGATGGCCACCTGGAAGTTACCAAACGCTTCCAGTTCGACCACACGTACGTTGTGCGCGTCGAGACGTCAGTAAAGTTCAACGGAGCGCCTGTACCCGCTGGAATCAGCTGGCTCGGCGGCTTCGGCGATTTAACGGTTTCTAATCCCGCCCCGATCGACACCGTTTCGGTCTTCCACAATGAGAACGGTAAGCTCACCGATATTCCGGCCAAGAAGTTGGAGGGACCGGAAAAGTGGCCTCACGGCGTGTGGCAGGGCGGCAAAGATTGGGACGGGATTGAGGACCGCTATTTCACGGCGGTATTTCTGCCGTTGGTGGGCGCGCCTCCGGGGAGTCTCGAGTCCCGATACTGGAAGGTATTCCGGACCGTTCAGGTGGAGGGCAAAGACACAGAAGAACCCGTGCCCCAGATTCAGACGGCTACTTCGGCGCAACCGTTGACGTTGCGCGTCTTTGTGGGTCCGAAGGATTACGACGACCTGAAGAAGATGAACCCGCCGCTACATTCGTTGGTCAATTTTGGGTGGCTTGAGTTCATTGCCGATCCGCTGTTTCACGGATTGAAGTGGCTGCACAAGTATATTCCCAACTGGGGTTGGGCCATCGTCGTTCTGACGCTGGTCATCAATATGCTCCTGTTTCCGCTGCGCATTTCCAGCTATCGCACGACGCTGAAAATGCAGCGCGTGGCGCCGGAAATCAAGCAAATCCAGGAGAAGTATAAGAAGTATTCCATGCGTGATCCGCGCAAAGCGGAGATGAACAAAGAAGTGATGGCGGTCTACAGCCGGGAAAAGATCAACCCGGTGGGTGGCTGCTTCCAGATGTTCTTGCAGATGCCCATCTGGTTTGGGCTGAACACCGTGCTGCGCTTTGCGATTGAAATGCGGCACGCATCTTGGTTTGGCTGGATCAGAGACTTGTCGGCCAAAGACCCGTATTACATTTTGCCGATCACCATGGGCCTCTCGATGTATCTGGTGTCGAAGATGACGCCCATGACCACGACCGACCCGCAGCAGCAAATGATGATGAAAATCATGCCCGTGACCATGGCTGGACTGTTCATGATCTCTCCCATTTCCAGCGGGTTGGCAGTGTATATTCTTACGAGTAGCTTGGTCGGAATCGTGCAGCAGTGGTGGCTGAATCGCACGCATCCCCTGCCGGCGGCGGCTCCGAACCAGGCGCGTGGGAAAAACGGAAAGGGCAAGAAGAAATAAAGGATAGCGGTGATTCGGGCCTGATTGTTTGGTCTGAAAGACGGTTCAAAGCGCAAGGTGCCATGGCTAAGGAACTCATTCAGAACGGACAACTTGATCGGCAGGCTGCGGCGGATGCCCTGCGCGAATTTCTGGAAAAAACCATCCGAGCGGCTGGATTTCAACTGAACGTGACGGTGAGCGTGGCTGCACCCGGAGCCACGAACGAGGCGGAAGTCATTGCCGACGTCGATGGCCGCGACAAGGAGATCTTACTGGAGCGCGGAGCGGACGTCTTGAAGGCGCTCGAGCATCTGGCATTTCGCGCTTTGCGGCTTGAGCCGGAACACCACGAAAAGATTCACGTCGATTGCGGCGGGTATCGCGCGCTGCGCTTTGAAGAGCTGCGCATGACTGCCAAGGTGGCCGCGGAACGCGTGCAGACCTCCAAGCAGCCGTTTCGGCTGAATCCGATGACATCGCGGGAGCGGCGCATTGTGCACCTTGCACTGAAGGACGTCCCCGGCGTGCGCACGGAAAGCGTTGGCGCCGGCGAGCACCGCCAAGTGGTAATCCATCCGGCAGAAAACAAACCCTCAGGCTAGAGCAGTCGAACAAATGCCAGACTCCGCGCCAAAATTAAACAAGCTGGCCGTGGGCTTTCTAATCGCTCTTTTGATTTATTACGAATTTTACCGATGGATTCCTCTAGGTGTGTGGAACGGTGAGTTTCATTGGCCCGTGCATAACGATCAGTTTTATCCCGATGTTGTTATCGGGCTTCTCCTTCTATGGATGGTTGTAAGCTTCCGCAAGCAGCACGAAATCAGCATGTGGATCGGCGCCGCACTGCTGGCGCTATGGGTTGGGGTGCATCTCAATGATTGGTGGATTCCGTACCTAATGGGGACAGGCCCCGAGCGTGACGGCTTTTATCGGTTTTATGCTTCCCGTAGCCAACTGCTTCCGGCAATCGGCAGGCATCGACCCCCAGACGCGGGGCACGCGATCCTCGATTTTTTCGTCTGCGGAGCATTCCTTCTCGGCGTGGCCTCGACGGTCAAACACGCCCGGCATAGGCGCAACCTTGTGCTACCTAGGCTTTAACCAGCCTTGCGATATCACCGCGCCGTCCGTGGCGAAGCGAACGCGATACGTGAATGATGCCGGCTTGTCGGGCCGCATCTGCGGAAATCGCAGGTCGAGGATCTCGACGATCGCTTCCTCGCCCTCTTTGTGAAAGCGCGTCACGGGAAACCGGGCGAACCACAAAACGGTTTGAACTTGGGGCAGGTGCTTGGCTGCTTCGATGTATGGATTGGGCGGAGCATCCGGATAGAAGCGGTACGTCAGCAAGGAAACGTCTTCCGGACTCGCACTGGCGGCCTGCACCTCCGTAGGCTCGCCGGCGAGATTCATGCGCAATTCATAGACGCCGCGAGGCGTGAGCACCAAACCATCCCAGTGCCACAGCGATGGCGGGAACGGAAGAGCGCCACGCGACTGGGCTTCGAGATGCAATGAGGAAGAAAATTTGTCGACGCGCGCGAGTGCCACATGATGCGCGTAGACCGCCGCTCCGATGTAGGCTAGGGAAAGCAACAACCCCGCAAGATTCCAGGCGGCAACGGGCACGCGCAATCCCCAATTGCGAACCGCGGGTAAGAGGAACGCGGCCGCAAGCGCGAGGTTCGCGAACAGCAGACCGCGCACCGAAAGCGGCGCGCCGATAAGTATTCCAAGACCAGCAATCGCGAACGTCGCGATCGCAAATACCATCCAGCTTCCGAGAGTGCGTCGCCGCAATCCTTCCGGCTTTCGATAGACCCAAGCAAGAATCTGCGGAGCGAGCGCAATTCCGGTCAACGTGAAGTCGATGATGAAGATTAGATCCCACGCGGGGCGCGACCATTTCAGCGGCGACCAAATCATCGTGCCGAATGAAGTGATCAGGTCGAGAAGAATATGGCTGACAATGCCGACGGCATAAACGACAAACAGCAAACTGAAAGAAGGCGAGTCCCATTTGCGCCAGCGCACGAACCATCGGGTCAGTGCCGCGAGCGCCAGGGCGAAAATCGGCATGCAGATGAGCGAATGCGTGATGCTGCGGTGCCACGTGAGGATGAGGAGATCGTTGTGCGAGAAAAAGTCGCGGAAGACGTCGGAGTCTGGGAAGATCGCACCGAGCATCAGCGACCACGTGATGATGCGCTGGCGATTCACCGGCTCTGCGCCGAGCATGTCTTGCCCGCGAAAGGCAGCCTTGGCTATAAGTGCGCCGGCGATACCGTGCGTGATGGTGTCCATCCGGGAAGTCTAGCGGATTTGCCACGAGTTGAGCGTATTTCAGCCCACAGCAAGCAGCGGCGAACGCTTGGCGACGACTCTGCCGACACGCCGCGCGGAAACGCCGTGGCGTTGCAACGTACCCAAAGCGGTATCCGCAACTTCCGGAGCGATTGCTATGAGCAAGCCGCCGGAAGTTTGCGGGTCGAAGAGCAGATCTTGATATTCGGCAGCGACGTTTGGAGCGAAGGCGGCGCAGTCGCTGACAAACGCGCGATTGTTCTTGAGTCCTCCGGAAAGATGTCCTTCGCGCGCCGCTTCGAGAGCACCGGGGAAATAGTCGAAAGCGGAATGATCGATTTCAAAGGACACAGGCGCAATGTCATGCGCCGGATCGCCCAGCGCCATCTCCCGCGCGTGGCCCAGCAAACTGAATCCGGTGACATCGGTTACCGCGTGAACGCTTGGGGCGCCGGCGGACTTCTCGTCGACTTCCTGCAGCGCTTCCGCCGCGGCACCGTTCAGCGTTGTCATGGCCAATACCGCCGCCGTCAACGATGCCTCCGTCGCCCGATCTTTTTTCAGCGCCGTGGTGATAACGCCCGTACCGAGCGGCTTCGTAAAAAGCAGCGCATCGCCTTCGCGCGCGCCGACGTTGCGCCAGACGCGCTGCGGATTGATTAAACCGGTGACCGCGTAGCCGAACAACATGTCTTCGTTGCGGATCGAGTGGCCACCAATCACACTGCAGCGCGCCTCGTTCATTTTCGCCAGGCCGCCGCGGATAATCTGCTCGAGGATTGCGGGATCGCCCTTTTCCGGAAAGCCTACTATGGATAACGACGAGATTGGACGGCCGCCCATGGCATACACGTCGCTGAGCGCATTGGCGGCGGCAATCTGACCGAACAGAAATGGATCATCTACAATCGGCGTGAAGAAATCGACGGTCTGCACTAGCGCCACGTCTTCGGAAATTCTGTAGATTCCCGCATCGTCGTTGGTATCAAAGCCGACTAGGACATTGGGATCCGTCTGCCTCGGCAACTTGCGCAACACCGCGTCAAGCGTAGCGGGATTTAGTTTCGCGGCACAGCCCGCTGCCTTGGCCATGGAGGTCAGTTTCACTTGCGTCGCCAACGGAACACCTCTCCGAATCAATCATCGCTCACTGCATTATAAAGGATGCCACTACTCTCCTCCTCGTGACAGGCGCTCGTGTTGCGTACGCAAGGTGTTGCGCATTTGCGCCCGAACGTGCTTTCATCCCGCATGCCCTGGGACATTCTGCTCATCTTCTTCGTGTTGGGCGTCGTCGTACCGTGGCGCGGCCGAAAGAGGTTGCAGCAACTCTTGGCCAAACCGCGCGTCGAGCCGGGCGAACGTCTATCGCTCTATTTTTCGACGATCGCATTTCAATGGATTGCCGCAGCCGTTGCTGCATGGCGCGCCTGGGCACACGGATACACTGCGACGCAGCTGGGTTTGACGATTCCGGGACGCTTTAAGCTTCTCGCCATCACCGTTTGCGGTGCCATCGCGATAGTTGCGCTGCAGTGGCTGAACCTGCGGCGGGTGGGGAGAATTTCCATGGAGGCGCGAGGCCCGGTGCAGGCCCTTGCAGAACGTATCCTGCCGCAATCTACGGTGGAGTTGTTACCCTATTTAGCGCTCGCAATTACCGCGGGACTCTGTGAGGAGTTTCTCTATCGTGGGTTCGTAATGGCGGTGCTCGTACGGGTAGGATTACCATCTTGGGCCGTGGTGCTGATTTCTTCCCTTCTTTTCGGGCTGGCACATAGTTATCAGGGGCGCGGCGGAGTGGTAATGACCCTCTTTGTCGGGCTCATTCTGTGGTCCAGCCGGATGGCCTACGATAGCCTGGTGCCTGCGATCTTCTGGCATGGCGCGGTAGACGTAGTCGCCGGGACGGCCGGACCTCGATATCTGCTACCCGGCTCGGCGGCCCACACGGGGAAGCCTGGGAAGGTGATTTACTGATATGCTAATAAACATTCCAGCTACCCCGCTGGCGGCGGTGATCCAGCGCGCCCTCGGCGAGTTCGAGCTCCTCGCGACGGACGAGCAAGTGCGTCAAATTCAACGGTATATGGAGATCTTGTTGCTGTGGAATGAAAAGATAAACCTGACCGCGATCCGTGATCCGCTGGAGATCCTTTACCGTCATTTTTGTGAGAGCATGTACGCGGCCAAGGTCCTGGCTCTTCGAAGCGGTCGGCTCGCCGACGTGGGGTCAGGGGGCGGATTCCCTGGCCTGCCCCTGAAGATCCTCCAGCCGGATTTGCACGTGTTCTTGGTCGAAACCAACCTCAAGAAAGTCACATTTCTCGCGGAAATCATTCGTGAATTGGGACTTAGGGACGCACAAGTTCTAGTGCGGCGATACCAAGAGCTGGGGGAGGAGATCGCTCCCCTCGATTATGTTTGCTCGCGCGCGCTCGGTGAATTCCCGGCCTTTCTTGCCTGGGCGGGGTCGGAACAGATAGCCGCAAAACAAGTGATCCTTTGGATTGGCGCTCGCGACCTCCCCGAGATTAAGGAAATCCGCCATTGGGAGTGGCATGAGCCGATCGCCGTACCTCATTCGCTGCGACGGCTTCTCCTCGTGGGCACGAAGAAACCCTCAGCGAGTTGAAAACAACGTAGCGTTGTTGTCTCGGGAGACTCCGCACATTGGGTAGGGCCATGCTCAGGTTGCTGGTCGAAATCTTTCCGGCTAGCCAGCCGATCAGGCCAAGAAGCCCGCCAGAGATCGTTACGGCTTTCGATGATGCATTGGCGGATGATGGCCCAGCACCTGGCTTGGAGCGCTCGGGCTAGGTGTATTCGGGAGTCCGCCCTGGTGACTTTCAGAATGTTCCACGTGGAACATTCTTCGGAAGGTTCCTCCCCAGCGAACAAGTTCTGTCAGTCAGCCCAGGCGGGACAGAGAATGTTCCACGTGGAACAATCCTGATTTCCACGCACATTATTGTTCCACGTGAAACAACTTGCATCCGGAGGTGGTCTTTGCTAGATTTTCGCTCACGAGGTAATGTTTGGCGAGGATCATTGCAGTCGCTAACCAAAAGGGTGGGGTTGGAAAGACCACCACAGCAGTGAATCTAGCTGCCTGTCTCGCTGCCGCCAAACAACCCACGCTCCTGATAGATTGCGATTCCCAAGCGAATGCTACAGCGGCCATCGGGTTTGCAAAAGATCCCTCTCGAAAAACCCTTTATCACATATTGATTCTGAATGAGTCTTTCGACAAGGTTATCCAAAAGTCGCAGGTCGACAGGTTGGATGTCGTCCCTGCCGATAAGAATCTAGCTGGGGCTGCCGTCGAGCTGGTCAATTCTGAAAATCGCGAGTACAGGCTGCAGGCGGCGCTGAAATCACTCGACGATAAATACCGATTCATCTTGCTGGACTGTCCGCCGGCCTTGGATCTTCTCACCCTGAATGCGCTGGTAGCCGCTGGAGCCGTGCTCGTTCCTATTCAATGCGAGTACCTGGCGCTCGAGGGCGTTTCCGAGTTGCTAGACACGCTCATGCGTATCCGGCGCACGCTGAACCCTAGCCTCGAAGTCGAAGGGATCTTGCTTACAATGTATGACGAACGAACCACCCTTTCGCGACAGGTAGCCACTGATTTGCGCAGCTTTTTTGGAACACAAGTCTTTCAAAGTGTGATTCCGCGGAATGTACGCCTGGCAGAAGCACCAAGTTTCGGGAAGCCGATTATTTATTACGACATCCAGAGCAAGGGAGCTGAAGGTTATACGCAGCTCGCCCAGGAGGGCATTGCCAATGCCGAGAAACGCGTTGGGACGGGGGCTCGGAGCGCTCATTCGGGAGTCTGAGCCCAAGACTTCGCCGGATGCGCCACAACCTCATGCCACCACCGCCAGTGGTGCCGCAAGCGCCCCGGCTCGTGAAGCCGCGCATCCGGGCCCTCAACAAGTGGACATCGACCTGATCGATCCCAGTCCTTACCAGCCTCGCACGCGGTTTCGTGAAGAAGCTCTCGACGAATTGGCACGTTCGATTCAGGCCAGCGGCATCATCCAGCCCTTGGTCGTTCGGCCCATCGGCTCACGGTTTCAGTTGATTGCCGGGGAGCGTCGGTGGCGCGCAGCGCAGCGTGCCGATTTGAACAGAGTCCCCGTGATCGTGCGGCAAGTGGCTGACGACGCGGCGCTCGAGATGACGCTCGTTGAAAACATTCAGCGTGAAGATCTGAATGCCATGGAAGCCGCGCGTGCGTTTCGGCGCTTGATGGACCAGACTCAGCTGACCCAGGAAGCGGTCGCAGAGCGGACCGGCAAGGACCGCGCGACGGTCGCGAACGCGATTCGGCTGTTGAAGCTGGAGCCGACGATTCAGGACTGGATTGAAGAAGGCAAGCTGACGGCAGGGCACGGTCGCGCTTTGCTGGCAGTAGCGGATGCACAGTTACGGATGCGTTATGCGCAGAGAGCCGCACGCGGCGGATTAACCGTTCGCCAGGTCGAACGCCTCGCTGCACGGCGCTCGAGCGGCGGGCATGTGCCAAAAGAGGTTCCCTTGGACGCCAACATCCGGTCGGCCCTCGACGAGCTTCAGCGGCACCTAGGCACGAAGGTGCTTCTCCATCAAAAATCGAAAATGCGTCCAGGGCAGCTGGTACTTGAGTATTATGACGAGGCCCAGCTCATGGGGCTCTACGATCGCTTGATGAGATAGCTCGCGGATTTCCTGAACACTGCCCGTTCGTTCAGGCGCTTCATTCGACAACCCAGTTGCTCGGTCGCGTTGACTTCTCTGCGGACGCCGCTAAAGTAGAAGAGTCTCGAGACCGGGGGTTTGACATGGCATGGAAGTGGCCCAGCGCTGCAAAGAGTGGCGCAAGTGAAGAATGGACAGGATTCATCGACCAGGGCGTAATGCTCGAAGGCACGCTGACAGTCACTGGCACGTTTCGCATTGACGGCCACGTGAAAGGCAACATCATTTCGGAACAGACCGTGATCCTTGGCGACGGAGCTAAGGTCGAAGGTCAAATCGAAGGCAATCGCGTAGTGATCTCCGGCCACTTCGATGGCGTGATTTTCGCGAAGGGGCGCGTGGAGATTGAGGCCAAAGGCGTGGTGACGGGAGAGGTTCACTCTCCGTGCATGGTCATCGATCCGGGCGGAATCTTCGACGGCCGCTGCCACATGCTGGGATCTTCGGAGACGGCTTCGACGGTGACCATTCCCATCCGCGCCGCCGGCAACGGATAAGCCTGTTAATTACAGAATCACTTATTCAGAGAATAACGTGATACTCTGCTGGCGCTGCGCGTTATGGCTTGTTCCACCGGCCTGAGCTTAGTTAGGATTTCACGGGGGGAGCGTAGGATGATGCCGCCACCGCTCTCTGCGCATCTTGAATTCCCGCCTGGATATTCGATTCCCAATCAAGGTGGGGCACTTTGGAAGCTTTCGCAGCTTTGTAATAAAGCAACGCGTCTGAAGGGCGCTGGAGTTGCTTTAGCGCGAGGCGCCCGGCGGAGAGCAGCGCCAGGAGCGATGGCCGCTCGGCCGGGTAGGCCTGGGCCAGGCGCTCGTACTCCGACACGGCACGCTCGAAATTCTGCTGCCCCTCGGCAAGGCGGCCCAGTTCCAGCCACGTCGCCGCCGGCATGCGATCCCCGCCGGCGTTCAAATATTCCTGGTAATCCTGCCAAGCTGCCTCCGCGTCTTGTGCTTTGAGGTGAAGCTGGCATAGCTTGATGGTGGCTTCGAGGTGCGCCTGGATATCGTTCTTACGCCAATGCAGTTGCCGCAACAGGGAATGAGCGTCCATGGCGTCTGGTTTCGCGGCTACATGCTTTTGAAGAACCGCAATGCCCTCATCGAACTTTCCCTGCTCCAGCAACGCTGCTCCTTGAACGACGGCGGGAGCCGCAGTCCAACCGATCTTATCTTCAATGACCGCATTGGCCTGGTGCTCCAGACCGGTCCGCGCGATGATCAGTGCGCCTAGAGCTCCGGAAATAAATCCACCGACGTGCGCCCAGTGGGCGACTCCTGAAGCTTGGCCGATGAGGCTGCCGTAGAAGATCTCCATGAATAGCCACAACGGGAGCAGCCAGTAGGCGGGGGCTTTAAAACGAATCCGGAAGATCAACATGTACCACAGCATCTCGACCTTGAGCTTGGGAAAACGCACCAGAAAACCACCCATGAGCGCGGCAATCGCACCCGAAGCCCCCAGAACGGGAGCGAGGCTTCCCGGATAGAACAGCACGTGAAAAAGTGATGCGAAAATTCCCGCAAGAAAATAAAAAATGGGGTAAATGACTCGGCCCCATCGATCTTCGAGGACGAACCCGGCAAGCCACAGAAACCACAGGTTGCCGATGAGATGGAGCCAACCTGTATGTAGAAACATAGAGGTTAGGTACGAAATAGGCCTCGGATGAGCCGGCACAAAGGCGTAATTCTCCAAGATCGAATTCTTCTTTTGCTCGGCAAAGCGCTCGGAGAGAGAATCCATTTCCTGTTGGAGCTCCTGGGGGTCCTGAACCTCTCGGATCTGCGCGTCCCAAGCATCCTCGGCCTTGCGATTGGTCGAGGCTAGCTGCTTCCAGGCAGCCTCGGGGGCCTTCGTTTGCACTTCGTTGACGAACTTCTCGACATCGTCTGGCATTTTTAAATCGGGGTGCGTGGCGGCAAGCACGAGGAGGTGCATGCGAACTTCGAGGCGAGCGGGTTCTTGCGCTTCTATGGTCCAGTGGGTGCCCAGGAAAATCGCCACGTTCAGAGCGATCAGCGTAAAGGTGACGACCGGCCAGCGGCGGCCCTCCATGTTCTCGTGGCGCAACGGGATGAGCATCAGACAACCCCTCAAAAAGATGGCCAGGAATAGCTCTGCCGAGTCTAGTGGGCCTTCGGGCGACGGCGTAACTGGCCATTGGAGCAGGACGTGGCCAATGGATAAACACGGTGGGCATTTCCTAGCCTCGGTCGGAACCAGGCCGTCCGGAAGACTTTAGAGGAAGCGCGGTGTAACTCGCGCCGGTTGACACCCCCAAAGGGGGCGTCTATCGTTCCGAGCAGTCGTTCGTGAGGGATGACGGATGAAGATTCTCGTGCTGGGTGGTGGTGGACGAGAACACGCGCTGGTGTGGAAACTAAGACAGAGCCCGCGCGTGGAAAAAATCTGGT
>Ga0137418_10000252_pt1 | contig 45683 bp, 29 predicted proteins | sample CZODoug3_1_2_16f_FD_122242 | JGI IMG/M metagenome (GOLD analysis project Ga0137418, IMG submission 122242) | Vadose zone soil fungal communities from Angelo Coast Range Reserve, California, USA - CZODoug3_1_2_16fungal (Hybrid Assembly) | ecosystem: Environmental > Terrestrial > Soil > Vadose...
TCACAACTTGCTCCGGCCGAATCTGGGGACGGAGTTCTTCCATCACGCCCTGTACCGCTTGCGGCTTCACACAGACGAATACGATGTCGGCATCGCGTGCGGCGGCGGCGTTGTCGGTACCGACGGGAATGCCGAGCTTCTCCGAAAGCGCCCGGGCGCGTTCTTCATGCTGCACGGTGGCGGTCGTAAGCGTGCGCGAGAGCAGATTTTTTTCCAGGAAAGCCTTTACCAGGATCCCGCCCATCTTTCCCGCGCCCAGCACTGCGACGCGCTTGCCTGACAGATTCGATCCCATACCGGGTGCCTCCATGCCCCACGGTTCGCGCCGGTCGTCCCGCCGGCTGCCTCGAGGGTACTTGCCCTCGGTCCCATGACTGTTGGGTCCTCCACTTTAGCAGCTAATCTGATGAGTGTGTTGCGGAGCCCACGGCACTGCCCATTGAAGAACTTTGGAATCGGATCGACTACCGATGTGCTGACACTCTTCATTACCTACTGAACCGTCATCGTTGCCGTGGTGCTCTGGCTCGAGGTACCGGCGGTTGCCGTCACCGCAATGGTGTAGCTTCCGGACTGCGTAGGCTGCGACTGGATCGTTATCGCAGCCGAGGCGGACTTCGTCACGTCGGCCTGCGAGACAGCAGATACCGTTATCAGGGAGACCCATCCACTCGAGACCACAGGAGGCACTGCAGTTACCCGCTCGCGCGGAGAATTGCAATGTTTCTGACTGAATCTTTTGCTGGTAGGCCTGGTAACGCAGCATCGCCGGTGACTCACCCTCGGGGACCGTGCGGCCGCGCATGAACCATTCATCACGTGCCTTGGGATTGTCGCGATCCCGATCCTCGATCGAATCGTATTCCTTGGCTCGCTTCGAACCTTGCGCGAAAGACACCGGGATCGCAAGACTCACAAACAGGAGTATGCACGGGCGATCGCCAGCAAAGCCGGAAGGGTTTCATGGAAGTCTCGAGGGCGGAGATGGGTTGTTCTTTGGTGCCACGCTAGCTTGGGGGCGCGCGCGAGGTCCATGCAGAATCCGTACAATGAACGAGTTCCTGTCGACATGAGGCATTTTGGAAGAAGGTCTCAGCAGACTAAAGGGCACGGTCGCCTGCCTCATTTCAGCACGGGCGAATTCTTCCGGGATGTGGCGACCGTCACCACACCGGGCACCAAAATGGGAATCGATCGACCGTCGGCTAATTACTGCGTTCCTAGAAAGTTGGCTGCGATTGTTCAAGTGAGCATTTTCGTCGATAGAGAGGCGGATCCTCGCATGCGGGTTCGGTCCTCCTCTCGGTACGGGTTAGAATTCAGTGGCTTCTTGCAGTGATCAGTTCCATCTGGGTGAGGGTGTTGCGTTGAGTCATAGCGATGCCATGGCCAAACCGATCGCCACTGCGGCCGCACGCAGCGTCGAGCAGGGGAACACTGTGCTGCTCGCGCAGGTGCAAAAGAGCTATCCCCTCCAGCACGAGTTCGCTTTGAACGGGAACTTTAGGGCTCCTTCGGGCTTCACAATCCTGTTCGGCGCCTCCGGTTCGGGCAAGACAACACTGCTCGATTGCATTGCGGGATTGACCACTCCTGATTCCGGCGTCATCACAGTCGGTTCGAAGAAGTTCTTTGACGCTTCCACGCGTCTGAACGTGCCAGTATCGCAGAGGAACGTCGGATATGTTTTTCAGGACTTGGCTCTGTTTCCTCACCTGACGGTTGAATCCAACGTTGGCTATGGGCTAAACCGCTTTTCACACATCCACCGCGGGCGAAGGGTGCAGTCGATTCTCAATGCGTTTCGGATTAGCGCGCTGCTCGAACGACGTCCAAGCGAGATCTCCGGAGGTGAGCGGCAGCGAGTCGCACTGGCGCGTGCCCTCGTTACGGATCCTTGCATCCTTCTGCTCGATGAACCTCTGGCCGCGCTCGATGGCGCGACCAAGGCACACATCCTGGATGATCTGCGTGATTGGAACCGGGAACACCGGATTCCGATTCTCTATGTAACCCACAGCCGCGAAGAGGTGTTTGCATTGGGAGAGCGAGTGCTGGTTCTCGACCAGGGACGAATTCTGGCGCAGGGGAGCCCGCACGAAGTGATGGGGGCGCCGCGTCAGGAAATGGTTGCGCAACTTGCCGGTTTTGAAAATATTTTCGATGCCACCGTCGTTTCTGTCCACGAAGATCGGGGCACGATGACCTGCAGGCTGGGGTCGAGTGTCGTGGAGATGGAGACTCCCCTGATTCGCGCTAACGTTGGCACGGTGCTACGCATTGGGATTCGTGCGGGCGACGTCCTTTTGGCTACCGTCCGTCCGGAGGGACTGAGTGCGCGGAATGTGATCGCGGGCAAAATTGTTTCCTTGGCGTGCAGGGACGCGATTATTGCTGCTCGTGTTGATATCGGTATTGAAATGGAGGTGTATCTCACGCTGGCTGCGCGGGATGCACTACATCTCGCCGCGGGCCGGGAAGTTTGGCTGGTCGTAAAGACTCACTCCTGCCATCTGATGGCGGGCTGATCGTCAGGATCGGGCAAACTTGCGTCTTCCACTCGCTCCAATTCGATAACCGCGACCCACTGTCCTTTTCGTTTTTCGCTAAAGACGGTTCGACCAACCAGGAGTTGTGCCACCACCGTGGGCGGCAGATCACGATGAAACCCGAAAAATCGGGCTTTGATTTTTTGCCACACTGCCCAATCTTCCAGCAGAGCATGAGGGGGCTCGTACTTGGTGGAGAAGACCAGGGCCACGTCAAATCTCGACCGCTCATCCGCCGCTGCTGAGATCTCCTCGATCGTAAAGCTCTCAACACGGACCACGCGCATGGGGCGGTCGACATAGCCAAGATAAGTCTGGCTGAGTTCGTCGGAAGCAGGCCAGGCGGTGAGCACACGAGCCTCTGGGTAACGCGTCTCCAAGAACCGTTCTGCATCCAGATGAATACGGATGTAGTCGCGATAAGCGAGGTTATCTTCAGGAGAGAATCCATAGGGAGGATTCAGAAATAGCGCAGCCATAAAACTCACACAAACGAGTAAGACCAACCACCGCCACGCTCGCACTCTGCGCCGGAGTGTAGAAGTTGCCACAATCACCAGCAGCGGCACGATTGTGAGCATGTAGCGCGCCAGGACAGCGCCCCCCACGATGGCCAGCGCCGCAACGTAAGTCAGCGCCTCAGCACCAAAGATGAACTGAATGGGTGGGCTGATTCTGGGACGTTCGCACTGGCCGTCGCGGAGGGCCGGCCGAGTCATGGCCCAGCCCATCGCTAGCGTCAGGACCCAGAGATGCAAGTATCCGAACAGCTGCCAGAGGCGAATGGCCAGGGCTAACAGGATTCGCAGCGGGTGCATGGTGGATTTCACGTTGTAGCGAAAGAATTCCGGATTTCCGAATACATACCCCGTGCACCAGTAGTGATACACGTACCATAGAAACAGCGTGATAAATGGGGCGAGAAGCGGCATGCGCCAACGAAATGCGGGCAGGCAGATTGGTTGTCGAAAACGGTTCACATGAGGACAGACAACTGCCCATCCCAGCAATCCTACTGGCGCCAGGATCGCGGTCTCTTTCGCGAGCACCGCCAGCGAGAACCACAACGCCGCGCTCGACATGCGTCCGCTCAGATAACAATCCAAACCCCAAAGCGTCAAACCGGCTGCCGCAAGATCGACATGAGCCATCGTGCTTTGCGCAAAAAACACCGGGTACAAACCGGTGCACAGGACGGACGCAACGGCAACGTCGGTGTTAGCAACGCGCCGGGCGATGCGGAACACTCCCAGGAGTGCAAAGGCCGAGATCAACAGCATGGCGCTTCGAGTGACCAAGGGCGAGTAACCAAACAGCTTCCACCAACCTGCGAGATAGGCCATCACCAGCGGTGGGTGCGCATTGGACGGCGTGGAGTGGGGAATGATGCTCCCCGTAAGCAGCAGATCGCGGCTTGCCGGAATGTAATAGCCTGCTTCGTCCCAGAAATAGGGGAGACGCAGCAACGAAATGTGCAGCAGAAAGACGGCCGCTGTGATCAGACAGAATACAAACCCTGATCCCTGCCACAGCCGCGAGTTTGGCATCGAGGATGCCGGCGCAGTCATGAGACGGCTTTATCTGGATACTTGCTCGAAATCATTCGGCGCACTGGAGCAGAACGCAATCTCTGACTTGTCAGTAACGCTTCATAAGCGAATGGAAATTTGCGACTCGAGGGGTTGGTTGGTACCGGCTCGACGGGCACCTGGCCTGATCAATGCACGGGTCCACCCGGCATCATGCGGGGGTCTAGTTTGATCTCCCCGAACGCGCTTTCGTAGCCCCCGACATTCTGCTGCAAGATGCCGAGGAGAGCCTTCGCCTGCTGCGGGCTCAGGTAGATTCCCTGGAAATTCTGGATTTCTACTTGGGTCTCGCTTTGTTGTAGCAAGGTTCCGAAGACCAGGAAAAAATCCCACACATTCACCCGGATCTGCACGCTATTGGCGTAGTGCTCGCGATAGTCGCTCGTGTTCGTCAACTTCACGTTGGGCTGAATTGGGTTGGCCATGAGGATGCTAGTGTAGCGGGTTTACCGCTGTGGAAGGAAGTGATCGGGCGGTTCGATCGTCGGTGCTTGCGATGTAACCCTCGACAGGAGGGCCGTTTGGCCATCGTGGTTGTGTACCAGCGGACGGTACCTCTTGCACTCCGGTGCTCTTGCCGCCGGGAACAAATAGATGTGCAATGCCTTTGAAGTACAAGAGATCCGGCTTAGATAACCCGTTTCCATGCCAAACGCAAGGCTGCGGACAGGGTCAGGATCAACTCGAAAGTGAGGCTCCCCATGATTCTCGAACGACTGACAGCTTGGACATTGGTGATTGTGTACTACACAGTAACGTGCGGTGCAATTCTGCTTGGACTGAAGGGTGCGCTATAAGCGAGCCCTTTCGGCCGATTCTAGGTGCGCTCGGCTAATCTCCGCTGACGGCGTTACCGGCTGAATTCCTTCCGAAACACCTAGCACTCCTTCCGGAGAAAGGCGGATTCGCCCCCACGGATCCGCCTTTTGGTGTTCTCATGAATGATTGGGACTGCTAGGTAGAGACTAGCGAATCACCGCTGGTGCGCCACCGCTTCCAACCGCCTGGCCATCCACCGCCCCAACGTTTTTTGGCCTGTAATAGCGCACGGTTACGTCTTCGGAGACGTGACGAACTTCACTCTCCCGAAGCGCCGTCCGCACGGGAAATGACTTAGGGGTGAAGTAGCGCACAGTTACATCGTCTCCAAAGTGCAGGACCTGGCCTTCCGATTCGAATCGTTTTGGAAAGCGGCGGGTAAGAGGGCGAGTCATTACATCCTGTGCAACATCCCTTGGCTCGCTGTTCTTGGAAACGCTATTCGTCGCTAGAGGGGCTGTGGATGCAAATGTCGGCCGTGCTTCGACAGAACTTGATCTGGCCGGCGCGACAGGAACTGCTGAAAACATCGCCGAAGGACGCTCGCGATAGAAGATCCAACTCACACCTGTCAGTACGCCGACCACGACCAGACCTGATTTCAGCAGGCTTCCGTGGAGGGGAGCATATCTTTGCTGTCTCGCCATCCGCCCGATTCTCATAGTGCGGATCGCCCGGGTCACGCGCGTCCACATCGTGAAAGGAATTTCAGAGAGGAAGGCGATTTGCCGGGATTGTTCCGTCCTCGGTATCGCGCTGGTTTCGTCGACCGGGGCTGATTGCGTGTCGCGTGCTCTAGGTTCGCTTGTCCCCGCCAGGCTATCCTGGCGGAGAGGCTCCCGAATGGGTGCGGGCATCAGGTCTGCAACGGGTTGCAACGCAAGGCTGGAGGACAAATCCCTTTTCTCCTCCAGTTGAGTGGTTTGAGACATAGCCTCGCCAACCAGTCCGGCCAAGAGGCGATAGATGCGAACCTCGTCTTCCTGAAACGCATGCGCTTCGCCGAATAGGACCTGCATCACCCCGGCCACGGCGTCCGCGTGATAAATCGGCAAGATCAGGAGGGAGGTCGCCCCGAACTGACGGCAAATAGCCGCTTCAATTCGAGGATCGCTTTCGGCATTCTCGACACGAAGAATCTCGGCTCTTGTTCTGTTGGGGGCCGATGCGATGAACGTTGCCATGACGCATCTCCCGACGCTTGAGGCAGCGCTGCCACTGCCGGCTCCATAAACCAGCTGATCACCTTTCAGCCGGCCAACTGCCACACCGCTGGCACCGGCCACCTGCTGCGCAAACTCGGCGATGAGACGCATCGTCCCGTCGACATCAAGATGTCCTGCCTTGATCGACCGTTGAATTTCGACAATGCACACGAGGGAACGAGCATTCACGCCACTCTCTTGTACCGCAAATGCGCTCTCTAAAAGCTTTTGGAAGAATTCAGGATCGAAGCTGGAATCGCTGCTCATGGCTACGTCTTTTGATGCGCGTTGGACAGGTTTCGACGGGGTAATCGTCGTTCGCGTTCGCAGTGTTCCATCCGCCGAAAAGCCTGTCAATACGGGAAAGACCCAAGAAGCGGGCGGCAGCATGCCGAGTTCCGCAAAATGCCAGCTGTAAACCATTAGGTCGAATGAGAGGGTTCGAGGGGGTGGTGCGAAAGGGGGGACTCGAACCCCCACGGGTTTCCCCGCCAGATCCTAAGTCTGGTGCGTCTGCCAATTCCGCCACTTTCGCATTGCGTGGTCCGCAAGATTATACAAGCCGCCGTCAGAGAGTCCTGCACAGAGAGGTATGTGCCACCCGATCGGTCCGCCTGAGGTCGGACCGATCTACCCGGGCCATAGGGCACGAATGGCGCGCTCGCGACAACGTGTGGGGATTCCATTAGCATTCTTAAGCCAATGGACGTTCAAGCGGCTGCAATCCAATCATGGTGCAAAACTTCGATGCGATTGTGCTGGGCGGTGGGGCTGCCGGCCTCATGTGTGCCATCGAGGCAGGGAAAAGGGGGCGACGCGTCGTTGTTCTGGAACGCGCGGGTCGGATTGGCAAGAAGATTCTGATTTCAGGCGGGGGACGCTGCAATTTCACGAACCTGCACTGCCAGCCGGAAAATTTCCTATCAGCAAATCCACATTTCTGTAAGTCTGCCCTTGCACGTTACATGCCGGAGGACTTCATCGCTCTGGTGGAGAAGCATCGCATTCGCTACCACGAGAAGGCCAGGGGGCAGCTCTTTTGCGATGGATCGGCGCGCGAGATTGTTCGCATGCTCGAAGAGGAGTGCCAGCTGGCTGGCGTTCAAGTTCTCCTAAACGTCGCGATCCGCGAGGTGCGGAAGAGCGATGGCTTTGTTGTCCAGACGTCCCAGGGCGAGTTTCGGGCGCCCGCTCTGGTCATTGCGACTGGCGGCCTGTCGATTCCGAAGATTGGGGCAACGTCGTTCGGTTACGAGTTAGCGCAGCAGTTTGGACTTAAGATCAGAGACTGCCGTCCCGCGCTGGTGCCATTGACATTTGAATCGCAGGATCGCGAGCAATACTGCGATTTGGCCGGGATTTCTGTGGATGTGGTTGCTTCTTGCGATTCCCAAAAATTTTACGACAAGATGGTCATCACGCATCGTGGCCTGAGCGGTCCCGCGGTTCTGCAGATCTCGTCCTATTGGCAGAAGCCCATGCCGGTCACGATTGATCTTGTTCCGGGACACGATCTGACTGCACCGCTGCGAGCCTCACCCGCGCGACGTGACCTGTCGGCAGCGAAAGCATCATTGCGTGGCATACTGCCCGGTCGACTAGCCGACCGTTGGCTGGAAGCGCACGCACCGCCGAACTGGACGAATAACTCGCTGGCAGAGCTCGAAAGCCAGATCCATCATTGGCAAATCACGCCCGGCGCTACTGAAGGGTACGAAAAAGCCGAAGTTACGGCGGGAGGCGTCGATACGGATGACCTGTCGGCCAAGACGATGGAGAGTCGCCGAGTGTCCGGTTTATTCTTCATCGGCGAGGTGGTGGACGTCACGGGTCACCTCGGCGGGTTCAACTTTCAATGGGCGTGGGCATCTGGCTTTTCCGCGGGACAGGCCCTGTAACTGTGCTTGCACCGGGGAGAGGAATGGCTTGTGGAGATCTGCTCCTTGGCCGCGATAGCTCACATAAAATGAAGCGATTCCGGTGCGAGGGATGTCTAAGCAAACGGTGAATTCCCCTCAAAAGCCGCCCGGGAAGCCTCCGCTGAACGCTCAACGACTGCGGGCGGTAGCACCGGCCGTCTGGGACCTGATGCGGCCCCGTCGGGGGCTGTTGGCTTTGGGCTTCCTGCTCATGGTCATCAACCGTGTGTCTGGTTTGGTGCTTCCGTACTCGACCAAGTTTCTGATTGACGGAGTCATTACCAAGCATCACGTCCAGTTGCTGAGGCCCCTGGTTCTGACCGTTCTGGTCGCGACCGTCATCCAGGGAATCACATCGTTTTCCCTCACTCAGTTACTCTCCAAGGCCGCCCAACGGCTGATCGCAGAACTGCGCCAGAAGGTACAGACGCACATTTCCCGGCTTCCGGTTTCCTTCTACGACTCCAACAAGACGGGGACACTGGTCTCGCGCATCATGAGTGACGTCGAGGGCGTGCGAAATCTGCTTGGAACCGGCTTGGTAGAGTTGGCCGGTGGGTTGCTGACGTCTTGCATTGCGCTGGTTGTGTTATTTCGCATCAGCGCGCTGATGACGGCTCTCGCCTTTACATTCTTGCTGTGCTTCGCTTTGGCGTTGAATAAGGCCTTCGGGACGATTCGTCCAATCTTCCGTGAGCGCGGAAAGATTAATGCGGAGGTGACTGGCCGACTAGCGGAGTCGTTGGGCGGCGTACGCGTCATCAAGGGCTATCACGCCGAGGAAAGGGAAGAGGCCGTTTTTGCAGGCGGCGTCCGGCGATTGCTCGACAATGTGATGCGTACCCTCACAGCTACCTCGATCATGAGTCTTTCCGCCAGTCTGCTGATGGGGGTGGTGGGAACGGTGATCATGTATGTGGGTGCGCACCAGATCCTTTCGGGCACTCTCACGATCGGGGGATTCTTTACCTACACGTTATTTCTCGGCTTCCTGGTCGCGCCCATTATCCAGATCGTGGCCATTGGGACCCAAATCACCGAAGCGCTGGCGGGACTGGAACGGACGCAGGAGATTCTTCGCGAGCGACCAGAAGATCAGGATCCCCGGAGGACGGTCGTTCTGCGAGACATCGTGGGCCACGTGAAGTTCGATCACGTCACCTTCAGCTACGACGGTACCCGCGAAGTGCTGCACGACGTATCGTTCGTGGCCGAACCGGGGACGGTCACGGCGCTGGTCGGTTCGTCTGGATCGGGCAAGTCGACGACGATTGGATTAATCACGGCGTTTCACGTACCGACTGAAGGCGAGATTCGCGTCGATGGTGTCGATCTCAGCACCGTGCGCCTTGATTCGTATCGTACGCGGCTGGGGGTGGTCTTGCAGGAATCGTTCCTCTTTGATGGGACGATTCGGGAAAATGTGGCCTTCTCACGGCCCGACGCCAGCGAAGAAGAAATCATGCGTGCCTGCCGAATCGCGCGCGTGGATGAGTTCGCGGATACCTTCGCAGACAAATACGACACGGTCGTGGGAGAGCGCGGAGTCAAGCTTTCCGGCGGACAACGCCAGCGTATTTCGATCGCACGCGCGATCCTCGCGGAACCGCGCATCCTGATTCTGGACGAGGCAACTTCCAGCCTCGACTCGGAATCGGAACAGATGATTCAACATGGACTCTCTTATCTGATGCAGGGACGCACCACTTTCGTGATTGCGCACCGGCTGTCTACCATCCGGCGAGCGGATCAGATCCTCGTGGTGGAACAGGGCCGGATCGTTGAGCGTGGCACGCACGAGCAGCTCTATGAGTTGCAAGGCCGATACTACGATCTCTACACCAGGCAACTGGGCGTGGAGAGCAACCTCTTCCTTGCCCCGGGCGAAGGCGATTCCGTGGCGGCGGATAACGGCAATGGATTGCCTGGAGCGAAAGAGCCGGCCGATCCCGATGCCCTGCGTGTCATTCGCGGGGAGGTCCGCTAAAACTGCATGAGCGCCACTCCCGATGCAAACCTTCCGCAAGTGACCGCGGCCATTCACACCGAGAATGCGTGCCGACATTATCCGATGGGTGAGAGCCTGATTCGGGCGGTGGACGGTATTTCAATTCAAGTGCCGACAGGAGAGTTTGTCGCGTTGCTGGGCACGTCGGGGTCTGGCAAATCTTCGCTCCTGAATCTGATTGCCGGGCTCGACCGGCCTACGGCAGGAACCGTGGTCGTCAACCGCAGGAACCTCGCAGAGTTGTCGCGCGAGGATCTCGCCAAGCACCGCCTGCATACCGTGGGAATGGTGTTTCAATCGTTCAATCTGATTCCAAGCATGACGGTGATTGAGAATGTGGAACTCCCGTTACGCTTTGCGGAGGTCGATCGCAGCCGGCGTGATTCTCTCGCGCGCGAAGCTTTGCAACGCGTAGGGCTCAGCCGTCGACTCCATCACCGCCCGAGCGAACTTTCTGGCGGAGAGCAACAGCGAACCGCTCTCGCGCGGGCCCTGATCAATCAGCCGAAATTGCTTCTGGCGGATGAGCCCACGGGGAATCTCGACAGCCGGACCGGCACCGAAATCCTGAACCTGATCCGTGAATGCAACCAGATGCTGCGCATGACGGTCGTAATGGTGACGCATGAGCGGGCCCTCGCTGAGCAGTACGCGCAACGGCTGATCTTTCTCGCGGATGGCAAGCTTGTGGACGATCAGTCAAACGGCAGCGGTCTCGCGGCCACAACGCCGCAGGGAGGTGGTGCGCGTGAAGGCATATGACCTGGCCGAACTCGCCGTGCGTAACTTGCGGGAATCCATTCTGCGGAATTCGCTGACCACGATTGGCATTTCCGTTGGCGTGGCATCGCTGGTCGCGATGCTGTCGCTGGGGATTGGCCTGCAACAATTGGCGACGCGACGGTTGGTTCGGTCAGGGCTGTTCGATACAGTGGTCGTCACGTCCCGCCGGGATCTGCGCAACTTCAATCGCGATGAAGATCAAGGCGGGCTCGCGCCCGCCGAAAGCCCGGCTCTCGATGAGCCCTCGCGGCAGAAGATCGAAAAGATTCCTAACGTAACAGAAGCCTATCCGGACTTGCGTTTCATCACATCCTTCGCCTACGAGGCCAAGCCTCACCTGACGATGGTAGCCGGTGTACCAGAGTCGTACCGAGCAAACGATGCCTTCGAGGGTATGCAGGGCAGGTTCTTTTCCTCGGAATCTTCCGCCGAGGCAATCCTGCAAAAGAGCTTCGCCGCCGAGTTGCTGGGTAAGACAGCGAAGCCGGGGTCCGACGATGTTCCGGTTGGGGAGTTGGCCAAGCCGCTCCTGGGCAAAGAAATGATGATGCGCTACGCGGAGCGCACGCCTTCGGCGACACCTGAGTCGACTCCGAAGGCGGGCCTTGTTCCAGAAGACGGTCTTTCCGGCACGACGACCTATTCAATTGCTTCGCGGGAACTCAAGCTCAAGATCGTCGGTGTTACCGACCTTGACCCCGACAGCATGCGTGGTCCAGTGCGGGCTCATGTGCTGCTACCTCTGAAACTTGTTGAGAGCCTGCACGTGGTTCAGCCCAACGCTCTCCGTGATACAACGCAAGCGGCGAGCAAAGTCCCGGCCTATTCGACCGTCAGCGTTCGTGTGAAGGATCCCGGCAAGATTCAGGTGGTCGAAGACGCCATCAAGAAAATGGGCTTCAACACGTTCTCCATGCTGGATGCCACCCGCAGCTTACGACGCTTCTTCGCCGTGTTGGATCTCTTCCTGGGAATCTTCGGAAGCCTCGCATTGGCGGTGGCTTCGATTGGTATCGTGAATACGTTGGTAATGGCGATTCTGGAACGTCGCCGGGAGATTGGCATCATGAAGGCAATTGGCGCTTCAGATGTCGATGTGAAGAAACTCTTCTTCGCGGAGGCGGGTGTGATGGGAGCCCTGGGCGGGGCACTGGGCGTCGCTTTGGGATGGACGATCGGCCGATTGATCAACATTGGCACGAATATCTACCTGAAGCGTCAGGATCTCGCGCCCGAACAGATCTGGTTTGTGCCCTGGTGGTTGGTCGGAAGCGCGATTGCTTTCGCGGTGATCGTGAGCCTAGTTTCCGGCCTTTATCCTGCCGCCCGCGCCGCCCGGTTGGACCCGGTGCAGGCACTCCGTTACGAATGACTGCTAGCGCGGAAACCGAGATGCTCGTCAAACTTCAGCGGCGTTGGTAAGCCCACTACTCACACCGAGTACGACACGTCGTCATCAGCCGCAACCTGCGCCAAACTGCTCACAGCTGCAGAAGCCGATGCGGACTTGCTTCCCCGACGCATAGCCACGATCCCCGTGCGCACCATCTCCAGGACACCATAAGGCCGAAGCACTTCCAACAGGCCATCGATCTTGTCTTCAGCGCCGGTGATTTCGATCGTCAGCGATTCGGGAGCCACATCGACGACGCGTGCGCGAAACACGCTGGCCAGCTCCAGCACGTGAGAGCGTGCCTCATGAGTCGCAGCCACCTTAATCATAGCCAGGTCGCGGACAATCGCAGGCTGGTTGGTAATATTTTCGACCAGCAGCACGTTAACGAGTTTGTAAAGGTTGGCTTCGATGCGACGTGCTTGGTCTCGATCGGCGTCGACCGTGATCGTCATGCGCGAGACCTCCGGCTTCTCCGTCCGTCCGACGGTCAACGAATCGATGTTGAACGCGCGACGGCGGAACAGGGATGCCACCCGCGTCAAGACGCCTGGTTTGTTTTCCACGTACACCACAAAAGTGTTCATCATGTGAGAGCTCATTCGTCGGTGGCCGTCTCCACAATTGGGCTGGGACGTCGAATCATATCGTGCAGCGAAGCGCCCGCGGCGACCATGGGATACACGGTATCTTCCTGCTCGACCTTGAAATCGATCAGCACGGGCCCGTCATGTGTGCGCGCTGCCTGAACCGCCGGCACGACTTCGGATCGTCGCGAAACCGCCATGCTCCGGATGCCGTAGGCCTCGGCAAGCTTCACGAAGTTGGGATTCAGCAGGGGGGTCGCCTGGTAGTTGCGCTCGTAAAAGAACTCCTGCCATTGGCGCACCATCCCCAAGTAGCCATTGTTGATGATGGCAATGTTCACTTTCAGATTCTCCTGAACGATGGTGGCAAGTTCCGCCATGGTCATCTGGAAACCGCCATCTCCCACGACCACCCAGACTTCAGCGTCAGGTCGAGCCACCTTGACGCCGATCGCCGCAGGCAGCGCAAATCCCATGGTGCCAAGGCCGCCGGAAGTGATCAGGGAGCGCGGACGCTCGTGCTTGTAGTATTGCGCCTCCCACATCTGGTGCTGGCCGACATCGGTCACTACGATCGAATCAGCGTCTCGTGTTTCCCTCCACAAGTCATTGATCACGTGCGCTGCGTAAAGGTGACCGTTATCCGGCAGATTCTGAATGTCGCGAACGGCCGCGTCACCTTTCAGGCGGTCGATATAATCCAGCCAATCGCTGCGGTCTACCGAGCCGACGTGGGGCAACAGTTCGTGCAGAACCGCGCGGAGATCCCCGACCAGGGCAACATCAACTTTCACGTTCTTGTTGATTTCGGCCAGGTCGATCTCCACGTGGATCTTTTTGGCGTTGGGTGCATAGGTCTTGAGATTGCCCGTGACCCGATCGTCGAAGCGCATGCCAAATGCGAGCAGCAGGTCGGCTTCCTGGATGGTGTGGTTAACCCAGGCTTCGCCGTGCATGCCCATCATGCCCAGGTTCATGGGATGGGAAGCAGGGAAGGCGCCCAGTCCGAGGAGAGTGAGAGCTACGGGAATGCCCGTGCGCTCCGCAAAGTCTCGAACCTCTTTCATGGCGCCTGAAATGATGATGCCGTGGCCCGCGAGAATCACGGGCCGCTTGGCATTCTTGATCAACTCTAGAGCCTGCTCGTACTCCTTCGCATCCGGAGAAAGATCGGGCCGATAGCCGGGCAACTGCGGCCGTGCGGCTTCCCAATCGAATTCGCAGGAACTTTGTTGCGCGTCCTTGGTGATGTCGACCAGAACGGGGCCGGGACGACCAGAACGGGCTACGTAGAAGGCCTCGCGGAGTGTACGTGCCAGTTCACTGGCATGGGTGACCAGATAGTTGTGCTTCGTGATCGGGAGTGTGACCCCGGTGATATCGGTCTCCTGGAATGCGTCGGACCCGATCAGCTTGCTGCCTACCTGACCGGTGATGCACACGATCGGGGAAGAATCGAGCATCGCGGTGGCAATGCCCGTGACCATGTTGGTGGCCCCCGGACCAGAGGTCGCGATCGCGACACCTACGTCTCCACTCGCGCGAGCGTAACCATCGGCCATATGAGTCGCACCCTGCTCGTGGCGCACGAGTACATGATGAACCTTGCTGTGCTTCAACGCGTCATAGGCGGGCAGAATCGCTCCGCCCGGATATCCAAACGCGTGGGTTACGTTCTCGCGCTCCAAACATTCCCAAAGGATTTCCGCACCGGTCTTGGTCATTGCTGTCACGTCCTCTTCCTTCTTCTGGCTTCGCCACTCTTCGCAAGGCTGGGTAGCTTAGGCGGGATACGAAGCTCGTCCGAAACGCGAACGGGCCATCATCTATTTTGGATGATGGCCCGTTCAGAAGCTTGGCTGAGCGTCACATCATCCGCTGCATTGGATTCCTACCGATACTCGGACGACTACGCTGAAGACAACAGCAGGGAACCGCTGGTCCTGTCTAAGTCCGTTCGAGTTGGCAGTTAGGCGCAGCATGTTTCGCCAGAACTAATGCACATTTTGTAACCGTTCCGCTCGACTGAGTCAAGGACAATCTGGAAAGAATCCGGTTCCGCGTGCATTGCCGGTCAATCCTCAACACGTAGCAAAAGGACGGGTTCCACCATGAAGTCAAAGGAGTTAATCGTCTCGATCGCTCGGCGAATGGTGGGCTCGGAGACAGGTTCTACGGTGATTACGAACGAAACGCGATCTTTCGGCAGGTGGGGCTCCTGCTCGAGCGAGTCGATGTTAATTGCATGTTGGGCGATGACCTCGGCGACGCGGGCGACGATGCCCCGCTGATCCTTCACAGTAAGGCGTAGATACCAGGCGACTGGGCGCGGATTGGTGCAGAGTTCGAGTTCGCGTGAATTCAAGAAGCCAGAGATGTTCTTGGCGTTTAATTGTCCAGCGGCAAGATCGCGGGAAATTTCGATCAGGTCCGAGACTACGGCCGACCCCGTCGCGTCCCCGCCTGCGCCGCGTCCATAGAACATCTGGGTGCCAATCTTATCGCCAACCAGAAACACTGCATTGTTTACACCTTCCACCTTCGCCAGCATCGAGCGCCGACTTACCAGCCACGGGCGGACCGAGAGTTCCAAGCCGTTTTCCGCCTGCTCCGCTGACCCGACCAGGCGGATCGTGCTATCGAGACGATTGGCCGAATGAATATCAATCGCACGAACGTGGCGGATGCCGTAGGTCGGGATGCGAGAAACGCTCAGGCGTCCCTCAAATGCCATGCGGGCCAGAATGCAAAGCTTGTCGCGAGCGTCCTGACCATCAATATCAAACGACGGGTCTGCTTCGGCGAAGCCCGCATGCTGTGCTTCCTGGAGCGCATCGTCGAACTCGATCCCACGACTCTCCATCTCGGTGAGGATGTAGTTCGCTGTGCCATTGAGTATGCCGTGCACCGATCGCAGTCGATCCCCGGCGGTGGATTCATGGATGACACGGAGGATCGGAATGCCGCCGGCAACGCTGGCTTCAAAACCGATGGGCAGATTGTGGGTGGCGGCCAGTGCGAAGAGCTCGTCGCCGTGCTCGGCCAGAAGATTCTTGTTGGCGGTCACAACCGGCTTGCCCTGACTCAATGCAGCGCGCAGAAGTTGAAGCGACTCGCCCGTGCCGCCCATGGTCTCGACGACCACATCGACGTTGGGATCCTGAACGAGTTGCGTCCAATCGGAGACGGCCGACGCGCCTTTCGGAGTGTCCTTGGGCTGAATACGCGAACGTCGGCAGACGGCGGTTACGTTCAAACGGATGCCACTGCGCTGCTCGATCAGGTCCCCATGGTTGGAGATGATGTCGGCCGTTGCACGGCCAACTGTTCCAAACCCCACGATGCCTACCCGTACTCGTTTCATGATTGGCTGAAGAATCGATCAGTTCGCAGATCCCGGACTCAGAAATTCCTGGTGAACGGCCCGCACTACGTCGTCGACCCGCGAGGCCGTCACGGCAAAGCAAATATTCAATTCGCTCGCTCCCTGGGCGACGGCAATCACGCTCACGTTGTTGCGGGCCACCACGGAAAATAATCTGCCGAGAATGCCGCAGGTGCCTTTCATGTCGGAACCGAGCACCGCGATCACGGCGATGTCCCGGTGAACTGTGATGGGATTCAGCACTTCGTGTTTCAGTTCAGTTCGGAACAGACGTTGAATCGCGTGCACGACTCGATCGGCATCGGGCTCGCGCAATACCAGACCCAGCGAATCTTCAGACGAGGATTGAGTCGAGAACAAGACATCGACACGCTCGTGGCCGAGACGGAGAAACAGGCGCCCGAAAATCTCGGCAAAATAGACATCGCGCCGTGTGGTTAGAGTGATGAGCGCAGCCTGCGTTACCGCGGTCACGGCTTTGACCGGGCGATTGCTCGGGGGCAGAGACTGCACGATCCGGGTCCCGGGGACCTCCGGCTGGAACGAGTTCTTGATCCAGACCGGAATACCGCGCTCCATCGCCGGCCAGATCGCCTTCCGGTGAATGACCTTGGCGCCGTAGTACGACAGCTCGATTGCCTCGGCGAACGTGATCTCTGGAAGCGTAACTGCGTCGGGACAGACGCGGGGATCCGCGGTCAGGACGCCATCGACATCCGTCCAGATCCAGACTTCATTTGCATCCATGGCCGCACCCAGAATTGTCCCGGAGTAATCGGAACCTCCACGACCTAGAGTCGTGACCTGGCCAGTTTGAGTTGCGCCGCTGTAGCCCATGATCACCGGAATTTGACCCTGTTGGAGTAGGGGATGGATTACGTCGTGGCACTGTCGCCTTGTAGCTTCCATATCGGGAGTCGCGTCGCCAAACTTATCATCAGTTGCCACGACGCGGGCTGAGTCTAGGAACGCGCCCTTGGCCCCCAACTCAGTCAGGCAGGCAACAAAAAGATGCGCCGACATCTGTTCGCCCAGCGGCAGCACCATGTCCATGACCTGGGGAGTTGCCGAGCCCAGCAAAAGCAGCGCAGAGCAAAATTCCTCGAGTCTTTGCAGCGTGATCTCGACTTCTGCGGCAACGGATTTCTGATTTTCTCCGTGACACAATTCGGAAAGAACCTGCTCGTGCCGAGTCCGTAACTGTTGCAGGCCCTCCTCCATTTCCTTTCCTTGGCCAAGGCGCGCAGAATTCAGCACGCTCAGGATGAGATCAGTCACCTTCGAAAGCGCGGACACGACCACAACGACATCATCGCCACGCTGCGCATGCTGCCGGGCGATGGTGGCAGCCTGGCGAATCCGTTCGGCACTGCCGACAGAAGTGCCTCCGAATTTCATGACAATAAGACTCATGGGGACCTTGGATAGGACGGAGACTCGTAACCTAGTAGTACAGCATGCGAACGCGAAAACCGGCAAGCGCAATTCGATGGCAGTTCGCTTGGGTCGGCTTGGTTCGACATGCCGACCAACTCGCGCCGGCCCAGGAACTGACAATTTGATGAACGGATCGACGGGAGCAGGCCCGGACTTAGTCGGTTGGATTGCGCGGAAACTTCAAGTACGGCAAGCGTACGCTTTGGATGAAAACTTGATCAGCGCGAATCGTTGTGGGTGCTTGAAAGTTCTGAGCGCCCGCGTTCGTGACATAGTCGTCCTGATCAACGCCATCGCCGCTTACGCCCAGTCCTCCGACCAGCAGTCCATTCCTGTAGAGCGGCAAGCTGCCAGGAAAAAACACAATGCCATTCTGGTTAGGGTTAGGTGGTTGAGATCCTTGCGTGCAGGGATTGGCCAGGTCTGATAAAAGCAGGCCGAAAAATGGGCCGGTGCCTGAGCCGTCGATGCCCGGGGGAAACAGCGATTGTGCGGCAAATCCAATGGTGCGATTGGTTATCGCAGTGCCGCTTGGGACGCCCGGCAAATCGGCGGTTCCGGCTGGACTGCTGAAGTAGATGACGTTTCTGGCTTTCGCCACAGCCACATCAATGCTGAAGACGGTTGCGTCGGGCATACGATGCAGAGCAAGGATCGTGCCGTCCAAGTCGACCACTGCGATCGTCATGCGAGTACGTGACCCCGAAGGTAGACGAATCACAGCGCGAGTAGTCTGTGCGCTGGCAACGGCTTGATCGATGATTGCCGAAACGTCAGATTGGGCGAGGCCGCCGGTTCCGCCTGCCGGTCCCACCAAGTCGCCTTCGGGAGGCAGAATGCCTGCAACCGGTCCCATCACAAAACTTCCTGCGAGGCTGCCCGATCCGACTCCGGACGGCGCCGTCGTTTGGTTCACGAAAGGCAATGCAATTCCGCCAATGATGACGACACCGGGGGGCGGAAATTGCGCAGCCGTAGGCAGAAATCCCGACTCAGATGCTCCAGAGAAGGCCGCGAACTCCGCGACCCCGGGTGAGGTGCTCACCACGCCGATCCCACCCACCGCGTGACCATCCTTGAAGAGCGGGATGCCCCCTGGGTTCACTGCGAACGGATCGCTATCCGTTGCGTCCATTTTCCCAGTGATGATTCCCGGTCCCAGACTTAGTCCATCGATGGATCGCGTGGGATTGACTGCTTTCCCCGGGTTGAAAGTTACGTTGAGCGAACAGCCCCGATTGCTATTTTCAATGCCGTATAAGTCAGCATTGGGTGCCATGGCTACTCCTGGGGGAAAGTGAATGCCACTGATATAGCGCACCGTCCGGCTGGAAAGAGGGGCCTGGTCGTTGCTGAACAGTGCGGCCGTCCGCGCGAGGGCAGCAGCGAGTTCGTTACTGTCGACCGAGACACTGAAGTTGCCGATGGACGTCGCTGGTGCTCCTGGAGTTCGGAAGACGGCGAGGATATTTCCTACTCGATCCGACAGGGCCACGACGACCGGGGTATCCACCGATTGCACGGCCTTCTGAACCACCAGTTGCACGTCAGCGACACTAAGCGGCGTTGCTGAGGATGGGGACGATGGTGCGACTGAAGCATGGTCTCCTGTGCAAGACATGAAAGTGCCCAACCCGAGGAGTAGGGCTGTGCTGACCGTGAACACGCAACGTCTGCTGTAACCGTAATTCATCTGGCCTGCTTGAGAGTAGTGCGCTGAAACGATGAACCAGCAATCTACCGCACTGAGAAATGTAATACGGCAGTCGTGCCAGAACGATAGTGCTACGTCGTCCGTGTAACCACAGAGGTCACTCCCGAGGCTCGGTAACGTTGACATTCCCGGGTGCTCTGGCAGAATTCGCTATAGCCCCCTCGAATTTTTCTTGGAAACACGGGAGAACTCACTTGAATTCATTCAATTGGCTGATTGCGGGTGTCCTATGCATACTCCTGTCACCGTTGCCGGCACTGTGTGAAGCTGCCGCGGGCGACTATGCGGGTCAGATCAATGCGCTCATCCCGGCGGCCACGCGCAATGCCAAGCCGACCAAGGTGAAAGATGATCTGCAATGGAACGACTTGCTGAAGACAGAGAAGTCGGGTCGACTGAGAGCAGGCCTCGCGGACGGATCGATTCTGAGTCTGGGGTCCAATAGCGAACTGAAGGTCGTTCAACACGACGCCACTTCCCAGCAAACGTCTCTGGAGATGAATTTCGGTAAGGTGCGAAGCAAAGTTGTGAAGATCACGCAGCCCAATGGGAAGTTCGAAATGAAGACGCCTAACGCCGTGATTGGCGTCGTTGGGACGGATTTCTACGTGGGTTACGAAGCCAATCGGACTACCGTGATCTGCTATACCGGCCAGGTCATGGTGACGCCCGCAGGGAACGCCAAGCTTGTCCGGAACTCCGGGCAGAACAACGCGGACAATTCCATTGCCGTCAGCGCAGGCCAGATGGTGATTATCAGCACCGAGATTCCGCCGGTGGGGTTCCAATCGAATGCAACACCTTCCGATGTTCTGAAATCAAGCATGATCGATACCGAAGTGCCGGACGGACCACCGCCCGCTCTCCATCCGCACCTGGTGCGTAATCTGATAATTGGGATCGGAGCTGCCGCCACGGGCTGGGCCGTCGGTATTACACAACTGAATCAGCACGGTGGCGCGCCTCCGGCGCGGCCAACCTGTCAGATCAATCCGCAGACCGGGAAATGCGGGTAATCGCCTGGGCTGGAGATTCTTCAACACCTCCCCCACAGCGTGGAGCGGTCGGTCTGCCGGATGCGCTTTCTGCTTCATGACTCGATATATCCAGCGCTGGTCGCACAGGCTAAGACACATATCGAGCCGCCAGGTCGATATTGCTCTTGCCATCCTCGTGACCGCGGCTGGTCTTCTGTTGTTTGCATTTGCGGGCATGGGTGGAAGTCGGCGCGCCGGTTTCCTTTTCCTCCAGAACGTCGAGCAACGCTTGCTCGACATGCGATTCGGACTGCGCGGCCAGCGGCCCCATGACGACCGGATCGTAATCGTCGGCATTGACGAGCGGACGCTCCAAAAGATTGGATCGTTCCCGCTCCCTCGCAGTACCTACGCAACGCTCGTGCAACGGCTGAGTGCTGACGGAGCCCGAGTCGTTGCCTTGGATGCAACCTTCCCAACTCCCGAGAGCAACTCCGCAACCCAGGCCCTACAAACGTTGCAAAAGGAATTGGGTCCGTCCGCGACTCCCGCCGTCACGCGGACAATTCGGCAGCTTCGGGCGGCGAGTGACCAGGATGCCTTGCTCGCCCACACATTGAAGCGATCGGGGAACGTGGTGCTCGGTCATCTGTTCCTCGATGCCGAGCGCGCCAAAGGCGCGGATCCAAAGCTGGAGGAAGAATATTTCAATATCGTGTGGGCCAAGGCCTTTCCGCAGGTGCTCAAGGTCAAACCCAAAGACGGTCGCGACTTCGACCTGGGTAAGGCCTGGATCGACAACGGCGGTACGGTGGCTGCGGGAGCGGAAGCCAACATCACGAAACTTGCTGAGGCGGCCGCGTCATACGGGTTCATCGACATCAATCCCGATCCAGATGGGACCCTGCGTCACGCATTGCTGATCATGCGGTACCGGGACCAGGATTTTTTCCCTGCATTGGCGCTGCAAGTCCTGCGTGAGTACGAGCAGATTCCAGACCAACAAATCGCGGCGTACATCTCGGAAGACGGGATTGAGCGAGTTCAATTCGGCGGGCACGAGCTTCATCCTTCTAGAGACGGTACAGCCATCATCAACTACGTCGGCCCTTACCAGACGTATTCGCATTTTTCGATGTGGGACGTCATGCGTGGCTCCGTTCCCCGGGAGACGTTTAAGGACAAGATCGTTCTGGTGGGAGCCACTGCGAAGGCGATCGGAGATCTGCGCAATACGCCCTTCCAGGGCCGTGAAGCCTACATGGGTGTCGAGGTGCATGCCAACATCCTCGACAACCTGCTTCACGGCGAAGAAAAGGGTCGAGGGTTCTTGACCCGCGGAGCCCGTGAAGAGATGACGGATATCGGGTTCATCCTCTTATTCGGAATTGGTCTTGCCTGGTGGTTCGGCAGGGCGCGGCCGCTTTATTCAACTCTGTCCGTAGTGCTCTTGCTAGCCGGGTTCGGCTGGTTCGTATATTTCAACTTCGCGCACTGGGGGAGTTGGCTCAGTTTCACCATTCCAGCTGGTACGCTGGTCGCGAACTACGCCACGATTACCAGCTTCCGCATGATTTTTGAAGAGCGCGAAAAGCGGAAGATCCGGAAGACGTTCTCACAGTATTTGTCGCCCGGGGTCATCGCACTGATTGAGAAAGACCCGCAGAAATACATTCGACCGGGTGGTGAGACGAGGGATCTCACGGTCATGTTCAGCGACATCCGTGATTTCACGACGTTGTCCGAAGGCCTGACGGCCGATGAACTCGTGCACCTGCTGAACGAATACCTCGGTGAGATGACAGACGCGCTTTTCCGAAACCTTGGCACGCTCGACAAATACATTGGCGACGCCATCATGGCATTTTGGGGATCGCCCTACCCCCAAGACGATCACGCCCTTCGCGCTTGCGCGTGTGCTCTGGAAATGGTTCGCTGTCTCGATGCTCTCAATGCCAAATGGGAGGCAGAAGGGCGAAAGCGGATTTCCATCGGGATCGGTTTGAATACTGGTCCTGTAAACGTGGGCAACATGGGGTCTTCCAAGCGCCTGGCTTGGACCGTCATGGGCGACAACGTGAACCTGGCCTCGCGACTGGAAGGGATGACTAAGCAATACCGAACCCGAATCATCGTCAGCGAGGCCACGTATCGGCAGGTGTCCCACCGTTTCGTTGGCCGCGATCTCGATAACATCCGCGTGAAGGGAAAGCTGCAGCCGGTGGGAATCTATGAAGTACTGGGGCCGGTGGAAGACCAGTCAAAATATGAATCACTGGTGCAAGGCTTCAACGAGGCGATGAGCGCATACCGCAGTCAAAGGTGGCAGGAGGCAGCCGGCAAATTTGGAGTTCTCCTGACCTGCTACCCCGACGACGGGCCAACCCAGATTTTTCTTCAGCGCGCCCTTGACTTCATGGAAAAAGCGCCCGACCCCGATTGGGACGGCGTCTACGTGATGAAGACCAAGTAGTCCCGGGTTTACTTCTCGAAATTTCTCCAGTTGCGCCCGTCGTGTTCCAACAGTGCGTCCGCGTCCTTGGGACCCCAAGTGCCAACAGCATAGTTCGGAAAGCTGCGTGGAGGCAGGGCCTTCCAGATGTCGAGAATGGGACTCACGATGCTCCAACCCGCCTCGACCATGTCGGCGCGCTGAAATAGAGTGGCGTCACCCACCATGCAGTCGTGCAGCAGTCGCTCATAGCCCGTGCTGGGCTGCTTTCCAAAGTAATCTGTGTATTCAAAATCCATGTCGACGGTTCCCAGTCGCATCACCGGCCCGGGAGTCTTGGCCGCGAAGCGCAAAGAAATACCCTCTTCCGGTTGGATGTGCAGCACCAGTTGGTTCGGCATCAGATTCTCGACGCTGGTATCGCGGAAAAGAACGAACGGTGCCTGCCGGAACTGGATGACGATGTGCGTGTTGCGAGCCGGCAGGCGCTTGCCAGTCCGCAGATAGAAGGGAACGCCAGCCCAGCGCCAGTTGTCGATTTGCAGTTTCATCGCGACGTAAGTTTCGGTGCGAGAGTCCGGAGGCACGCCTGGCTCGGACCGGTAAGCAGGGACGTGCTGCCCGAGGAATTCTCCCTCGCCATATTGCCCACGCACGGTGCGGCTCAGGACTTCTTCTGATGTCAGGGGCTGGATCGCGTGCAGGATTTTCGCCTGCTCATCTCGGACGGCATCCGCCTGGAACGAAATGGGTGGCTCCATGGCGGTGAGGCTGATCAACTGCATGATGTGATTCGGGACCATGTCGCGAAGTGCTCCGGCATGGTCGTAGTACCCGCCGCGCTGTTCGACGCCGACCGTCTCCGCCACGGAGATCTGGATGTGATCGATGTAGCGGCGATTCCAGATCGGTTCGAAGATTCCATTGGCAAAGCGGAAGGCCATAATGTTCTGCACCGTCTCCTTGCCCAGGTAATGATCAATGCGATAGATCTGCTGCTCATCGACGACCTTGAGCAGTTGTTTATTCAGCGCGCGGGCCGACTCGAGGTCACGGCCGAAGGGCTTTTCGACAATGACACGCCGCCAGTGATGGTTCTCCTCCGTCATCAGGCCAACCGCATGCAGTTGCTCCACAACCGATCCAAAGAAGTCAGGTGCGATCGCGAGATAATAAAAATAATTCCCGTGCGTAGCGTGAGCGACGTCCAGTTTCTGGAGCAGATCTCTTAATTGCAGGAAAGTGCGTTGGTCTCCGAACTCACCCGTCAGGTAGTACATGCGGCGTTCGAACCACTCCTGCAGAGCGGGATCCAGTTCGATATCTGCGAACTGCTGGAGGTCCTGTTTGAGTTTGTCCCGGAACTCTTCGGTCGTCATTGCGTCGCGTGCCACGCCCACGACAACAAACTCACGCGACAGAAGGTGGTGTTTTCCCAGGTTGTAAAGCGCAGGGATCAATTTCCGGCGGGTCAGATCTCCTGACGCACCAAAGATCACCATGACGCAGGGATCTCCAGGGCGGCCGATCCGTTCACCGTTCCCTTCAGCAGAGGCAGTTTGACCCATTTTATTGGTTCCCTTGAGGAGTTCCGGGAAGTTTAACAAGCGCTCACCGGCGTTTTGTTTCAACTGTGGGTACCGGTAACGAACCGAAGTCCCAAGCCGCAGTTATCTTGCGCCGCCTGTGTGGCTGTGGTACCTAGAGGAACATCTCTGAAAACGGATGAGGTTTCACGGGTGCGGATCAGCGGGGGTGTGTCCGGATGGCGTCTGGCGCGAATTTCGGGCTGGTGCAATGGTTGCCCGTCTCCCTGTGCCTGTTGGCGTCGTCAGTGTCTGCCCAGGCGCCGATGAGCACCCAAGGTCCACCTGAACGCCGGCTCCCCGAACGAAGTGCAGTAAGCACAGCTGCGCTCCAGGGCAAGGTTCGTAACCAGTGGGGACGCGCTGTCCCCGCGGTGGCGGTCGAACTTCGCAGCAAAATGCAAAGCTACACCGCCGTCACCAATGCTGAAGGAATCTTCCGCTTACGAGACTTACGGCTTGGGGAATACGAACTTCGACTTACGCACGAAGGTTTCGAGACTCGTGTGATCAAAGACGTAAAGTTCGAAACAACAGGCCTGATCGTGTTGGAGGTCGACCTTCAAGCATTAACCAATAGCTCTCCCGAGAATGTAAGCTCCTCGGGCGTCCCTGGGGCAGCGGGAACGCTTCCACGGTCACCCATTTCGATCTCTCCATATCCCGGCATACGTAACCCCGCCACTGAGATAATCGCGACCGGGTCTGGGAATGAAACAGTTCCTGCCGCGTCCGATAACTTTGCATCTTCTTCCGATCGGTGGGACCTTGCGATGCCGGAATGGAAGCGTTATCCGACTCAACCCGACGTTCCTTATGTGAAAGGGCACTGGTACGACCCGTTCAATCGCAATAAGCTCAAAGGGGACTATCCCGTAATTGGACAGCGCTGGTTTCTGAATTTTACGGGCAGAAGCGAAACTCATTTTGGTGCCCGCCGTCTGCCTCTGCCCAGCGGCCTTGATTCTGTCAACCCTGGCAGTAGCGAGTTCTTTGGTCGAGGAGAGCAAGTGCTTGCTGCGGAGAGCCTGCGTTTCTCATTCGACCTGTTTCGCGGCGACAGCGCCTATCGGCCAGCCGATATTCGCTTCCGCTTCACGCCTGAGGCGAACCTGAATTTTCTGCAGGCTCGCGAGCGTGGCATCGTGAACATCGATCCGCGCAAGGGCACAGAGCGATTCGATACGCACGCAGGCGTGCAGGAAGCGTTCGTCGAAGCGAAGCTCCGCGATCTCAGTCCCAACTACGATTTTGTCTCGGTTCGTGCGGGAATTCAGCAGTTCACCAGCGATTTCCGCGGATTCCTCTTCTCGGAAGAACAACCCGGAGTACGGGTTTTCGGGAATTTGCGCTCCAATCGCTTGGCCTACAACCTGGCCTGGTTCTACTTCCTGGAGAAGAACACAAATAGCGGACTCAACACGTTTCAGAATCGTGGACAGCAGGTGTATGTGGCAAACGTTTATGTGCAGGACTTTCTGGCCAAGGGGTATACCACTGAGGTCAGTTTTCACTACAACCAGGATCACGGCGGTCTACACTTCGACGACAATGGGTTGCTTGTGCGCCCAGCTCCAGTGGGAGCCGTAGTCAACGGCACTATCAAAACTCACAATGTCGAAGCCTACTACCTCGGGTGGGCGAGCAACGGCCACATTGGACGTCTTAACGTGAGTCACGCCTTCTACCAAGCCTTGGGCCACGATGACTTCAACGCGATTGCGGGCCGCCGGGTCGACATCAACGCCCGCATGGGCGCCCTCGAGCTTTCTGTCGATAAGGACTGGGCACGCTATCGTGCGTCCTTCTTCTACTCGTCGGGAGATTCCAGCAACCGTTCGGGAGCATCCCGTACCGACGGCACAGCGCACGGGTTTGATTCCATTGTGGACGATACGCATTTCGCGGGAAGTGCTTTCAGTTTCTGGGACAGTGAGGGATTGCGGCTCACGGGGACTGGTATTGCCCTGGTCAGTCCGGCGAGTCTTTTGCCCAGTCTGCGGGCGAATAAAGAGGAAGGCCAAGCCAATTTTGTAAATCCCGGGGTCATGCTTTTTAACATGGGCGCGGACTTCAGTCTCACTCCGAAACTCCGCACATTCGTCAATACGAATTATCTCCGCTTTGACCGCACTGAGCCACTGGAGTTGCTGCTGTTTCAGCGGCCGATTGGCCACGGCATCGGCACAGATTTCGGAGCGGGGGCCGAGTACCGCCCTCCGCTGAGTGAAAACATTGTGATTCGCGGAGGTGCTTCTGCTTTGGTGCCTGCCCAGGGCTGCAAGCAGATTTACAACGGTCAGACGCTGTTTTCGTTGTTCGGCAACGTTCGATTTCAATTCTAGAAGGACAGTTCCGCGCTCCGCATGAAGATTGCACTGCGAAGGATCGTTCTGGCCCTATTGACGGCGATAGCGTTCACGCCCACAGAGCTGCGCGCGCAATCGGACGCAGCCGAGCCGAATGCACTTCTTTTGCAGTCGCAAGCCGACGCCGATGGAAAGTCGACTGGATGCTTGACCTGTCATGCCGCCACTGACAGTCCGACCATGCACACGACTGGAACCGTACGGCTTGGCTGCACCGATTGTCACGGCGGAAACAGTGAAGTTCGCGGGACCGGTAGTCCGAATTCCCAGCAATACCAGCAGGCAAGAAGGCGGGCTCACCCCGAGGCGCGCATTCTGCGTGCGAACGAATCAGCGAATCCGGTGCGTGTTTACACCGGCTGGTTGCGCGAGGACTGGAACTACGTTCGTTTTGTGAATCCGGGCGATCTTCGAGTGGCAGAAAAGACCTGCGGAGTGTCGGGCTGTCACGCGGTCGAAGTTAGAAAAGTTCAAACCAGCATGATGACGCACGGCGCCATGCTCTGGGGCGCCGCCCTGTACAACAACGGTGCGTTCCCATTGAAGGACCCACATTTTGGGGAGAGCTATGGCCCTGATGGCAAGCCACAACGCCTCGTGACATTTCCAACTCCGACTGTAGAGGAGAGCGAGAACAAAGGCGTTCTGCCGTACCTTGAGCCTTTGCAGCGGTGGGAAATTTCACAACCCGGAAACGTGCTGCGTGTCTTCGAGCGTGGAGGTCGAAAGCGTCCGGAGATTGGCAATCCCGACCCGGAGGAAGATCCCGGCAAGCCCGAAATCAAGTTGAGCGAACGGGGATTTGGGACCGAATTGCGAACCGATCCCGTTTTCCTCGGCCTGCAGAAGACTCGCCTGCTCGATCCGCTCCTGTCGTTTCCCGGCACGAACGATCAGGCCGGCGACTATCGCGCGAGCGGCTGCAGTGCCTGTCACGTGATATACGCAAACGACCGTTCCGGGGAGCATTCCGGCACGTCTGCGGCGAACGGCAACCGCGGGCAAAGCGCATCCCAGGATCCAACCATTCCTCATGATCAATCCGGGCATCCGATTCGCCACGAGTTCACGCCTTCGATTCCATCGAGCCAGTGCATCGTCTGCCACATCCACCCAGGTACCAACATGGTGGTTACTTATTTCGGATACACCTGGTGGGACAACGAAATGGATGGCCAGCATATGTGGCCAGCTCAACAGCGTCACTCGACCCCTGCTGAACAAAGTCGAGTGCAGGCGCGCAATTCGGAGCGTTCTGCCGTTCGTGGCTTGTGGTCCGACGTTAATTTTCTCGAGAAGACAGGCACGCCCGAATTCAACCGACAACTCAACGACACTCAGTTTGCCGACTTTCACAGCCATGGCTGGATTTTCCGGGCAGTTTTTAAGCACGATCGCAAAGGTACGCTGCTGGACGCACGGGATCGGCCTGTGTCCCACGAAGATCCGGAAAAATTCGGCAAGGCAGTCCACCTCAAGGACATTCACCTCGAAAAGGGCATGCACTGCGTCGATTGCCATTTTGAACAGGACAATCATGGCAATGGAAAGTTGTACGGTGAGACACGCAATGCGGTCGAGATCGATTGTGTGGATTGCCACGGCACGATCCAACAACGAGCCACGCTGATCACATCGGGTCCGGCAGCCCCCAAAGACGGCACGAACCTGGCTGCACTCCGTACACCCTGGAAGGAGCGACGTTTCTTCTGGAAAGAAGATCGTTTGTATCAGCGCTCGATGCTCGACAAAGACAAGGCTTGGGAAGTGGTGCAGGTGCTGGACACCATCACGCCTGGCAGCGAGCACTACAGCGAGAAGTCGCGACTGGCGAAGACAGTCCAGAAAGACGGTCAGACCTGGGGCGTAGCCGTTGACGAATCTAAATTAGCCCACCAAAACAGCCGGATGACGTGCTACGCCTGCCACTCATCGTGGGCGCCCACTTGTTACGGATGCCACCTTTCGATGACCGCTAACCAGCGCACGCCGATGCTGCACAACGAGGGCGTGACCACGCGAAACTGGACTTCCTACAATTTCCAGGTGCTGCGCGACGATATCTACACACTCGGAATCGACGGAACGGTGACTGGACATCGCGTGGCGCCGGTGCGTTCGGCCTGTGCCGTGCTTGTGAGTTCGCAGAATAGCGAACGTGATTGGCTCTACTATCAGCAGCAGACGATTTCGGCCGAAGGGTTCAGTGGGCAAGCGTTCTCAACGTTTGTCCCGCATACCGTGCGTGCACAGGAAACCAAAGGATGCACGGACTGTCACGTCTCGCGTGCAAATGACAATAACGCGTGGATGGCGCAGTTGCTACTGCAGGGCACCAACTTCATGAACTTCATGGGGCGTTACGTGTTTGTCGCGGACGGCGCGAGCGGGTTTGAGGCGGTAGCTGTCACCGAACACGACGAACCGCCAGTGGTGCTCGGCAGCGACTTCCAGAAGATTGCGTTTCCGAAAGACTTTCAGGCCCACGTTGAACACCGGGGCGCATTAAAAGAGGCGCACGGCCATTCTGGTGCTGAAGTCCTCGACCTCCAAGCGCGCGGCGAGTATCTCTACGCGGCTACCGGAAAAGGCGGATTGCGCATCTTCGATATCGCCAACATCGACGACAAAGATATCTCCGAACGCCTGGTGACAGCCCCCGTCTCACGGCTCGGCCAACGCTTCTACCTCCCGACCAAGTACGCGACCGCCGTAGCAACGCCGACGACGTTGGCAGTCGATCCGTTGCGGAGCCATCGCAAGGAAAACGAAGAGCAGGCGATCCACCTGATGTACGGTTTTCTCTATGTAGCTGACAAGTACGAAGGTCTCGTGATCGTCGGAGATCCCAATCTAAGGAGTAAGAGCCCGGGTGTGGGCACGTTGTTGGATGGAAACCCGGCCAACAATTTTCTTAAACGCGCCTTGGCTTTCAATCCTGATGGGAAGTTGAATGGCGCACGCCGGATCACGATCGCGGGCACATACGCGTATGTGTTGTGCGATCTTGGTCTGGCCGTAGTTGACCTCGATAACCCCGTCCAGCCCAAGATCACGGCCGAGATCGGAAGCCCACTAGTGATGGACCCACGCGGGATTGCAGTCCAGTTTCGATATGCTTTCCTCGTAGATCGCGAAGGCCTGAAAGTCCTGGACGTGACTCGTCTGGATCAACCAAGAGTTGTGCCGGGCGCAACCATACCCCTGGACGACGCTCGCAATATTTATGTCGCCCGTACCTACGCATATGTCGCGGCTGGGAAGCAAGGCGTTGCGATTGTCGATGTAGAGCGGCCGGAGAATCCAAAGCTCGACCAAATCTTCAATGCGGGCGGCCAGGTGAACGACGTTTACGATGTCAAGGTGGGCATGGTCAGTTCGAGTCTTTTCGCATACATCGCAGATGGAAAGAGTGGGCTGCGGGTTGTGCAATTGTTTTCGCCCGTCGACAACCCGGCTTTCAGCGGCTTCAGTCCCAAGCCCACACCGAAGTTGATTGCCAGTTACCGCACGCGCGGCCCGGCCCTTGCAATCTCGAAGGGCATCGATCGGGATCGCGCCGTTGACGAAAGCGGGAATCAACTAGCCGTTTTCGGACGCCGTGGGGCGCGTCCGTTCAATCGGCGAGAAATGGAACGCATGTTCCTTCGGAATGGTGAGTTGTATACGGTGACTGACGACCCACCGAATACGCCGGTTGCGGATGCGAAGCAATCCTCTGCGAATTCTCACTAAAGACAGGATTCCGGTTCCCTTTAGTCTCTTGGCGAAGCAAGGCGGGCCGTTCCCCGAAGTTCGGGAATGCTGAAGCGTCCTTTCGTCCGCTTCGCCTGGCTCCAATCATGATATTGGTGGCACTCGAAGCAGCGGCCCTCGGCAACTTCTCTTGATGAATTGGCTGCTCGATGGCATTGGCGGCAGGTCTCGATCCCAGGCAAGAGAATGTCGGAGGTGTCGTGGCTTTCCGATGTTCGGCTGTGACAGGCAGTACAGGACATCATGCGGTGGGCGCGATGATCAAATTCACCATGTCGTAGCCAGCGGGGCGTGATGTTCGATTGTGCAATCTCCGGCATAGCGCCGCCGGCGGAACTGAGAACATGGCATTGCCGGCAGGTCTTGGTCCATAGCAACCGATCAGCATCCTCAGTTCGAAACTGCGCCCACTCCGCCGCGTTGCGGGCCGCCCTAACAGGGCGCGCATCTTCTGGTCTCTGCCGATTCGGCGGCTCCACCTCATGAATCGCCCCCGGATGCGCCGCTACGTATTCTTCAAATCGCTTTTTCAGAAACAGGTGGACGACTTGAGGTTTATCGTGCGGAACCTGCTCGTTGTCGAAACGCCTATCGAACTGAAGCGTATGGCAGGCCGCACAGTTGCTTGTGAAGCGAATTGGAGCCATGTATACCCCGCTGTGCACCATGCTGTCTCGCTGACTACCCTGCGTGACTGTTGCTGTACGAACCGTAGCTGCGTATGGCCAACTCCCGGAGTCCGCCGAACGATGACAATCGTCGCAAGACATCTGCACCCGTGTGTTGTCGGGACCCATGAGGTGGGGTTGCAAATGCAGGTAATGGTTCAGCCGGATCTTTCCCTCATCGATCTTGCCTCCGGCAAGCGTGGAAAATTCCGGATGACTGTGATCGAAGTCGGAAATGGCAACCGCGAATTGCGGTTGTCCGTCCCGAGTCTGAAGCTGCGCATGACACTGCGTGCAGCTCGCCTGGCTCGCCGCCGACAAGCGCGTCGCGCCTCTGTGTTCCAAGTGGCACGAGGCGCAATGAGGCGTGAATCGCTGACTGGCATGGTGCACCGGGCCGTCGTGACAGGCGAGACAAGCTTCGTCGCTCACTTCCTTGAAGAAAGCTCCAGTTCGAGTCACATGACAAACGTCGCACTGCTGCGTAAAGACTGCGTGAGCCTGGGCGAGAGGTCCGCTGGAATAGACTTTCTGGCCGCCCTGAACTCGTTGCGTCAGTAGCCAACCGACCGCGATCACAGGAATTGTCAACGACAACCAGAAACGCCAGCGACGAAATGGGTGCGGACGCGCGAAGTACTGCAGGTCAATGCGTCGAGCGAGCTTCTTGGTAGTGCGCGTTCTTCGCAGCATCGCTTGGTCTCAGAACCTCACGGCCACCACTGCGTGCCATGCACCCAGCACCAGCAGCGCGTAAGACAGCGGAATGTGGACAAGCAGCCAGCCGTGGAGCAACTTGTGTAGACGATTCTGTTTGTCCAACTGGCGCTTTTCATCACAGATGTTTTCTAGATTGTCGATACTGGCATGCAATGCTGGTGGAAACAGCACGCGCAACTGCCGGAACATCGCCGGTGCCAGGGAAGGATTGCCCAGCCTTTTTCCCCGCGCACCTGTCTTACCAAGATAGGGTTGAACTTCAGCCCGCAGGAATCGCCGCAACTCGCTGCTGGCTTGCTCATCCGCCTGAAGGCCAGAGGCAACCGTTACATCCCAATTTGCTCCCGCGGATGCAGCCATGGCCCGCTGTTGAGCGCTCGCGCCCGAGACTTCTCCCTCCAGCGCCGCGCAGGATTCTTCGACCAGTTGTGAGGCTTCTTCGGCCAGTTGGCTTCGCACTCGATCGATCTGCTCGTAGATCGTTTCCAGGGGAAGCTGTGCAGTTTGCAATCTCGGCATGAAGTGCTGCAGGGCGGCGCCGAGCAGTCCGCTAACGAATACAAAAATGAACAGCCACATCAGGACTCTGGTGAGGGAGCCACCAAAGTGAAATCCGCCATGCAGCAGGATCAAGGGCAAGCTCACAAATCCGAGCCACAGGTGGGCGCGCATCCACGTCTGCGCACGACCCACGCGCCAGACGGGGAATTTCTTGCGAAGACCCAGCAGGCCGGCGAATACCATGAATGCGAAGCTGACGCCGCCGTAGGTGAGCCCGAGTGCGCTGCCCCCGCGCGCGCCCTGCGGAGACCGGAGGGTATAAGGTACGTAGACAGCCGTCGCGATCGCCAGCCCAACCGCGGTCCCGACAAACCAATTGCGATGGGTGTGATCGATCAGCAATGGTCTATCCCTCGAGTGGGCCGGCCTGCTTGAGTAGTCCGGCGAAAAATTCAGGCGGATTCACACGATGGGCTGCGTCATGCGGGCAGGCATAGACGCAGCTGGGTTCGGCGTGGTCATGACACAAGTCACACGACGTAGCTTTTACGCGCACGCTGGCGACCTTCCGGCCCGGATGAGCGGGATCGTCCAATTCGACGGGAAACGGGTGAAGATTGATATTGCCATAAGGGCAGTTGTTGGCGCACAGGCCGCAGCCAATACACCAGTCCTCGATGATGACTTCGAGGGAGTTACGTCGGCGGATGGAGCCGACCGGGCATCCAACCATGCACAGGGGATCGCGACACTGCCGGCAGGAAGTGGCCACCAGGTATTTGTCGAAGCGAAGTCCCTCGCGTACCAACCGGGTGACGCCATCATGCGCGTCGGCACAGGCTCGAACACACTGATCACAACGGGTGCAGCGCTCCAGATCGAGCACCAGGAGGCTCTGCGCTTCCATCAATCCGTTCGCTAGAAACTGGTCTACCGGAAGGTTTTGCACTTGAGTTACGCGACGGCGGTTCTCTTCCAAACGCTCCCGTGCAATGCCTTCCAGGCGGTTGCGAATCTCGGGAAAGCGCTCCAGCATGAGCTCGAAGTCCTCGCGGGAAATGCGAACAGCCTCCACGTGATCGAGAGCCGTACAAGTGGCGGTGCGCGGACTGCCACTGAGCAGGGCAATCTCTCCGAAGTAGCCGCCCCGCGCGAGATAAGCAAGCACGAGTTCGCCTCCCGGACGCTCCTCGGACACTTTCACGAAGCCAATCCGCACCAGATAGAAGCTGTCGGCCGGCTCTCCCTGCCGACAAATCACCTGGCCGGGGTTGAAGCGTAGCAACTCCACGCGGTCGCGAAGGTGATCAATGAAGTCTTTCGTGAGCGAAGAGAAGATAGGCACGCTGCGCAGATGCGAGTCGAGAGCGCGGGTGCGGTAGCTACGTTCCAATTGGGCTCGAAAGGTTTTGTTCCGCTGCAGAATATCGAGCACGTTCCGCAGCATTTCAAGCATCACGCAGTCGGTGCGCGCACGAACCGTCGCGGAGCGCGGGTAGTAGCTCATGCAGGTCATCTCACCGAACAAGTCGCCCGGCCCCAGTTCGGCGATGGGATTGTCGTAAGGCAAGTCGACCGACGCATCGATCGGAATAAACGGCCGGTCGCCTTCCTCGTGGCGCTGGTGCTGCTCCCGCGGACTGAGTATGCTCTTCAGCTTCTTGAAAAAGCCTTTGCTATTGCCCTCAGTTCTGACGTGTGCAAGGGGACTCGAAAGGAAGACCTCTGCCTTGCCCTCCAGAATGTGGAAGGCGGTCGAGCCAAATTCTCCTTCCCGGCAGATGATCTCGCCCGAGCGGTAGTGCCTTTTGACCACCGCTTTCTGATTCAGTTCCAGGAAAGTCCCGGAAACATTTTGGAAGATTGGTAGATGCAATAGTTCAGCAGGATCGAGACCATCTCCATGTCCCAATTCTATGCCGACGACACGCTTGTTCGTTAGCGCTCCAGTCGGACACGAGACCATACACTCGCCGCAGGAAACGCAGGACGACTCTCCCATCGGCAGATTTGTGTCGAATGCCACACCCGCCTGGTATCCCTTCCCGCGGCGGGCCAACACCCAGTTGTTTCGAATGTCGTCGCAGCCCCGGATACAGCGGTCACACAGAATGCAGGATTCGTGGTCGACCGCGATGACCGCCGAAGAATCGTCTTTCCCCCGTGGGGTCGCGCGGTGCGGGAAGCGTGGCTGGTTTAGGTGAGCCGCAGTCGCCAGCCGTTCCAGTTCGCAGTCTCCGGAATGTTGTTGACGCGCACACGGGGCGGGGTGATCGGACATCAAAAGTTCGATCAGCGTGTGGCGCGCTGCCTGCACCTGTTCGGTCGAGGTCTTCACGGTCATGCCTGGTTCAACCTGCCGAATACAGGACGCTGCATAGACGCGCTGACCGACATCGACGACACAAACACGGCACACGCCCACCGGATTCTCGTTCTGCTGGTGGCAGAGTGTAGGGATCGCGATGCCATTGGTCCGGGCGGCATCGAAGATCGTCGTACCCGCAGGAACCGATACAGGCGTTCCATCGATGGTCAACTGGACCGTGGGCGCCGATCCGGAGCTCATGCTGCCCCTCGGCTAGAGAAGCACACTCCCGCGGAACAGCGGCGATGGGATAGGTGTTCCTCTACCACATCGGGGAAGTGCTTCAGCACGGACGCTATCGGCACTGGAACCACTTGTCCGAGCCCGCAGATGGAAGTCAACTTCATCGCTGAGGAAAGTTCGTCGAGAAGCTGACGGTCGGTGTTCAAAGACCGCCCTTCCGTCCATCCTGTCAACATTTCGACCATTTTCTGCGAACCCACACGGCAGGGAACACATTTCCCGCAGGATTCATTCCGGTAGAAGCGCACGGCATTGAGCGCCATGTCGAGCATGCAGCGGCCTTCGGCGACGACGACGATCGCACCCGAGCCCACCATGGAACCGGCCGCTGCTACCGCGTTCCAGTCGAGTGTAAGGTCCACCATCGACGCGGGCAGATATCCAGACGACGGTCCCGAGGGTGCATAAGCCAGAAGCTTGCGATTGTCCAAGACTCCACCGGCAAGCTGGTAGATGAGTTCGGAGTACTTCGTGCCCATCGGTACTTCGAAGACGCCCGGCGAGTTCACGTCCCCACTGATGCCCACGAACTTCATGCCAACTGAGCCGTTCTTACCTTGCGTCTTGAACCAGTCGGCACCGCGCGCGAGGATGGCCGTGGCAAATGTGAATGTCTCCACATTATTGATCGCGGTCGGCTGGTTCCATAGACCATTCGTGCCCGGGAACGGAGGCTTGTTGCGGGGTTCGGCTCGCTTGCCCTCAATCGCTTCCAGCAGAGCGCTCTCTTCGCCGCAGATGTAACCTCCCGGGCTGACGAAGATCTCTAGATCAAACGACATGTTGCTTCCCAGGATGCGCTTGCCAAGGAGTCCCGCCTGGTAGCAACGCTCGATTTCCTTTTGCAACACCTTCTTTGGCTCTTCGTACTCGTGCCGGATGTAGAGAATCCCTTGCTGGGCCCCGGTGACGAGTCCTGCGGTGATCATGCCCTCGATCACCAAATGTGGGACGGTCTCCATGATGAAGCGATCTTTGATGGTGCCCGGCTCACTCTCGTCGGCATTGCAGACGATGTATTTCGCCTTTCCCGGTGCGTTGCGGACGATTTCCCACTTGTTGCCGGTCGGAAACCCGGCGCCTCCCATGCCGCGCAAGCCGCTCGCCTTCAGGGTTGCGATGATACCGCTCCAATCCCGCGTTTCAACGAACCGACGGACGACGGAGTAGTTCGAGGAACCGTTGTAGGGATCTGAGTTGACCCGTGTCTGCGGATTGTCCCGTGGTTCTGGAGGGAGGGGGCGACGGGAAAGCGCATCCCGAACGAGGCCTATCGCATTGGATCCATCCAGATTGCAGTAGATGCGGTCGTTCAAAGCAAGGGCGGGCGCCTTATCGCAGCGACCGAGGCAGGAGATGTCTCCAATCGACGCATCTTCGGAGCGCTCTCCCCGAAAGGCTTGCTTCAGTTCTGCCTTTAGTTCGGGACCACCACGCAGATGGCAGGTCATGTCCGCGCAAACCTTCACTTCCGCACGGGGCGGAGGCGTTAAGTGAAAGTGTGGGTAGAAACTCGCTACGCTGTGGATTTGAGAGACGGGAACGTTGATTTTCGCGGCAAGCTGTTGCAACTGATCAGCTGGCAAATAACCAAACTGCTGCTGGATCGCCCTGAGTTGGTCAAACAAGGCGCTAGAGTCCCCTTAGGTTCGGATAATCGTGCTGGAGTTTTGGAAGGAATCTTACCGTGCCAGGTTCATGCGGGGGAATACCGATCTTGGAACACCCGCACTGACGATCGGACCTGTACTGACGTGCTTGCCCCGTACCAAACTGTCAATTGATTCCGCTCTCCAGAATGGGTATAAGCAAGGCCAATCCGCGACGATCACGCGCGGAATCCTTTCGTCACCAAGAGCCATGGGCAAGACACCGAACCCGGCGTGGCCAGCAGTGGTGTGCCTCGCTTTGGCGACGGTGGTGGCGGCCCAAAACAGTCCGGCGGGCAAGTACAACGGTCCGGGCGGCTGCGCTAGCAGTAGTTGCCACGGGAGCATCCAGCCCAAGCAGATCACGCACGTTCGGCAGAACGAATACAGCATATGGGCCGGGCAAGATAAGCATGCGCGCGCCTATCAGGCGCTTTCTAACCCGGTCTCGATGAGGATCGGCAAGATTCTTAACATCGGCCGGCCTGACCAATCGCAGAAATGTCTCGCCTGTCACGCGCTGTCGGTTCCTGCCGAGCAACGCGCCGAATCGTTCGAACTGATCGACGGCGTGAGTTGTGAGACCTGCCACGGGCCCGCCTCGGGGTGGCTCGGTCCGCACACGACCCGCGATTGGCCGCACCAGAAGTCTGTTCAACTGGGAATGTACGATACCCGCGACCTGATCAAGCGCAGCGAGCGCTGCTTGACTTGCCATCTGGGTACGGCGGAAAAGTTTGTCGATCACGAAATGATCGCCGCCGGACATCCCGACCTGACCTTCGAGCTCAATCTCTTCAGTGCAGTGATGCCTCGTCACTGGAAGCAGTCTCCGGATGAGGGTTGGCGCGGCGTGCAGGAGTGGGCAGTTGGCGAGGCAGTGCAACTGCAGAAGGGCTTGGAGCGTTTAGCGCGGCGGGCCAGCGGTTCGACGTGGCCGGAATATGGGGAACTCGATTGCTTCGCCTGCCATCACAGTCTGACGAAGCCGGAGGATAGCTGGCGACAGGAATTGGGCTATTCGGGACGCAGGCCCGGCGTGCCGGCATGGAATGGGTCACGCTACGTGGTATTCCGTCATCTAGTCAGAAAGATTAATGCCGATGCGGCGACCCAACTAGACGCCGACATGGTGAAGCTGGCCAGCCTACTTGGCCAGCCGAAGGGAGATCCGCAGGAAATCGCCGCCACCGCGACCCGGGCGGCGGGAGTAGCTAGCCAAATGTCGCGGCAACTCAGCGCGAAGACCTACGACCAGTCATTCACACTCGGCTTGATGCGGGCGATTGTGCAGGACGGCGAATCTATTTCGGGGCAGGGACAACGGGCCGCCGAGCAGGCTGCAATGTCTCTGGACTCCCTGTTCGTGGCCTACAAGCAGAATGCAAAGACAGAGAACGAATCTGAAATTCGGGAATCGATCAACGGGCTCTTTCAGCAACTGGACAACCCTTCCGCGTACAACGCTCCGCGTTTCGCCGCGCAAATGCAGAAGGTGAGCTCCGTTTTGTCCCGCATCGGTCGGGAGAAGGCGAGCCAGTGAGCATGGGGGCATCCTCCACCCCGCCTCAAAGTAAGGAACACGAGCGTCTGAGTGAACCGTACACGGGAGTGGTTGCGCCCTGGCGCAAATGGGGACCGTATGTCAGTGAGCGCTCCTGGGGGAGCGTGCGCGAGGACTACAGTTCCGACGGTGGCGCGTGGGAATTCCTGACTCACGACATGGCGCGCAGCAAGGCATACCGCTGGGGTGAGGACGGAATCGCAGGCCTCTGCGATCGCTATCAATTGCTGGTGTTTGCGCTCGCTTTGTGGAACGGCAAGGACCCCATCCTGAAGGAACGCATGTTTGGACTTTCAGGCAATGAAGGCAATCACGGAGAAGACGCCAAAGAGTACTGGTTCTATCTCGACAACACTCCCACCCACAGCTACCAGAAGATGCTCTACAAGTACCCGCAGCGGGAGTTTCCATACGGGCCGTTGTTGGAGGAAAACCGGAGGCGTTGGGGTCAGGTGGGCGCGCCTGAATACGAACTGCTAGACACGGGCATATTTGAGGATGACCGGTATTTCGACATCTTCGTCGAGTATGCGAAAGCCACTCCGGAAGACATTTGCATCAGAGTCAAGGCGATCAACCGCGGCCCGGAACCGGCTTATCTGGACCTGCTGCCGCACCTTTGGTTTCGCAATACATGGTCCTGGTCGGAACCGCGAGGCAGTGAGCCACAGATACGACTCATGCCGTCGACAGAAAACGGTCTGACTCTCGTTGCCGACGATTTCCATGCGACGTGCCTCCGCAACCTTCAGTTTCCATATTCACTTGGACCGCGGTATCTGTATGCTCCGGCGGACGGCGACGCGTTGTTTACCAACAACGAGAGCAACGCAGTGCGTCTTTACGGATGCGCTGCCAACGAGAAACCTTTCGTTAAGGATGCTTTTCATCGCCGCATCGTGCACGGGGAAAACTGTACGAACCCAGCCAGAGTGGGCACGAAAGCATGTGCTCGCTACACCTACCAAGTACCGGCGGGAGAATCCGTGGTTCTCCGCCTTCGCCTGACTCCGGACAAACTCAGGGCTCCTCTTGCCGAAGTCGACCGAATCGTCACTCAGAGAAGGATCGAGGCCGACGAATTCTACGACGTCGTGCAGCCCGCCAGCGCAACGCCCGATGAGAAGACCATCCAGCGCCAGGCTCTTTCCGGAATGCTCTGGAGCAAGCAGATTTACCTGTGGGACGTGAATTTGTGGCTGGAAGGCGACAACCCGAAACTGCCGCCGCCGGAATCGCGTAAGGGCATGCGCAACGTCCACTGGCGTCACCTGAATTCCATGCGTGTGATGTCGATGCCCGACAAATGGGAGTTCCCCTGGTTTGCCGCCTGGGACTTGGCATTCCAGTGCATCACGCTGGCGTTGGTCGATCCTGAATTTGCCAAAGAAAATCTGTGGATACTCCTGTTCGAGCAGTTCCAGCATCCCAACGGACAGATCCCCGCGTATGAGTGGGAATTCTCGGACATGAATCCACCGGTTCACGCTTGGGCATGTTGGCGCGTTTACCAACTAGAGAAGCAACGCACCGGGAATGGCGACGTTTCCTTCCTGGAGAAATGCCTGCACAAACTCCTGATGAACTTTGCCTGGTGGGTCAACCGCGTTGACAGCCAGGGAAACAATGTCTTCGAGGGCGGCTTTCTTGGTCTCGACAACATCGCAGTGGTGGACCGAGGAGAGAAGTTTCCTAATGGCGCGATCCTCGAACAGTCCGACGCAACCGGATGGATGGGCTTTTTCTGCCTGTACTTGATGCGCATTGCGCTGGAGTTGGCGAAGCAGAATCCCGTGTATGAGGGCGTGGCTACCAAGTTTTTCGAGCACTTCATCTACATCGGCGCGGCTATGAAGAAAATGGGTGGCCGGAACTATCAATTGTGGGACGAGACCGACGGATTTTTCTACGATGTCCTGCGCTACCCCAACGGCGAATTTCACAAGTTCCGGTTGCGTTCGCTGGTGGGCCTCATTCCGCTTTACGCGATTGAGGTGTTGGAGGAGGAAGAACTCCAGTCGCATCCCAATTTTCTCAGCGACGTCGAGTGGTTTATCAAAAACCGACCCGATCTGGTGGGGGATGCGTGCTACACGATTGGCACCGGCAATAAGCGGTACGTCCTCTCCATCGCAGATCCAAATCAGTTCAAGCGACTCCTGGAACGCATCTGGGATCCCGATGAATTCTTGTCAGCACATGGGATTCGCAGCCTCTCGAAATATCACGAGCAGCATCCCTTCAAGTTTGGCAACCGCTCACTTGGGTACGAACCAGGTGAGGCTGAAGTGAAGCTGAAGGGAGGGAACTCCAATTGGCGGGGTCCGGTCTGGTTCCCAACGTCTTACTTGCTGATCCACTGCCTGCTGCGCTTTGACCATGCGCTCGGCTCGTCTTCGGCAGTGCGCGCTCGCGGAAGCACCGGTCATCCGATCACGCCCGGCACCATGGCCGAAGAAGCTGCCAACCGGATGATCGGCATCTTCAAACGCGACGCCACCGGATGGCGACCCTGTTTTGGACGATACGTCAAATTCCAGAATGATCCACACTGGCGGGATTGCCTGCTATTCAACGAGTACTACCACGGCGACACCGGAATGGGTCTGGGTGCGAGTCACCAAACCGGGTGGAGCGGACTGGTCGCCAACCTGATCGACGAATGGCGGCGGTGAGACCATGGCTCTGCGAAAACGGCTGCTGTTCGCGTTAGTCCTGCTGGTGAGCTTGATTGCTGTCAGCATGACGGGATATCGCGTACTTGGGGGCGACTCCGTTACGTTCCTGCAGGCCTTGTACATGGCGGTGATCACGCTGGCAGGGGTGGGATACGGAGAGATCGTGGACACCAGCCACAATCCCGCCTTGCGCATCTTCAATATCGGGATCGTGTTGTTCGGAGTCGCGGTCACAGTCTACGTTTTCTCGGTCGTGGCCGCCTTCCTCGTCGAGGTGGAAGTTACGAATCCTCTCTGGAGGCGCAGAATGCAAAGGCACATCAACGAACTGAAAGATCACTTCATCGTGTGCGGACTGGGCGATACGGGCAGGTACGCCGTGGCCGAACTCCAGAAGACCGAGACGCCCTACGTTGTCGTCGATCTGTCAGAGGACAGCCTCAAGAAATCGCGCGATCTGCACTCCGAGACTTTGAATGTCCTATACGTGATCGGTGATGCGACCGAAGAAGACGTCCTTGAAAAAGCCGGCTTGGACCGCGCCCGTGGATTGATTGCTGCACTTCCGAACGACAAAGACAACCTGGTGATTACCGTGATCGTGCGCCAACGCTTTCCGAAAATGCGTATCGTGGCGCGATCGGCGGACAAGAAGTTCGCTGACCGGATGATGCGTGCAGGTGCAAATTCCACCGTGTCTCCCAGCCAGATTGGCGGTTTGCGCCTGGCCAGCGAGATCATCCGGCCGCACGTGGTTCGCTTCCTGGATCAGATGCTGAAAGAACAGGGCGGCACGTTGCGTGTCGAGGAGATCGAAGTTGATGGTACGTCGAAGTGGGCTGGCATCGCGCTACACGACTTGAATCTGAAAGGGCAGTACAACCTGCTGATATTGGGAATGAAAAAGCCCGGCGCCAGTGGTGCCTCCGACCTAGTAGTCAACCCTCCCGACAATGCGCTCGTGCCCGCGCAGGGCGTGATCATCGCCATGGGAAACGTCAAGGATATTCAGCGGGCTCGCCAGGACGCTCGAGCATAGACGCGATCTGATTCCTCTCAGGTCGGTGCGGCTACAAAAGAAAAGGGGGAGCTTATGCTCCCCCTGATGTTTCTTTGTACAGCGATCAAAGTGCCGCGCACACTGCCTTCACCTCGGTATACATCTCCAGGGCATCGTGACCCATCTCGCGTCCCCAACCCGACTGCTTGTACCCGCCGAAGGGCAGAGCGGCGTCGAAGATGTTGTAGCAATTGATCCATACCGTCCCGGCGCGCAGCTGTGAGGCGATACGATGCGCCTTCTGGATATCCCGCGTCCAGATGCCGGCGGCCAGTCCGTAAACCGTATCATTGGCCTGCGCAACCAGTTCTGACGGGTCTTTGAACGGGATCGCCGTCACCACCGGCCCGAAGATTTCTTCCTGCACGACCTTCATTTTTTCACTGGTGTTCACCAACACAGTCGGCTTGACAAAGTAGCCCTTGTCACCCTGCCGGCTGCCGCCCACCACGGCCTTCGCGCCCTCGGAGAATCCCGACTCAAGGTAATTGCAGACACGAGTCAGCTGTTCCTGGGAGACCAAGGGACCCATGTCGGTCGATGATTCCAAGCCCGGACCCACCCGAATCTTCTCGGCCTTCGCGGAGACTCCTTCCACCACCTTGTCGAAGATTTCCTTCTCGACATAAAGCCGGGAGCCGGCACAGCAGCATTGCCCATGATTGAAGAAGATCGCGCTGGCTGAGCCTGCGATGGCCTTGTCCAGATCGACGTCCCCGAAGACCACGTTCGGCGACTTGCCACCCAGTTCCAGCGAAACCTTCTTTAGATTGCCGGCAGCGGCCTGCAGAATTAGCTTGCCGACCTCCGTGGAACCCGTGAAGGCGACTTTATCCACGTCGGGATGCGCAGCCAACGCGGCTCCGGCCGTTTCGCCATATCCCGGGACAATGTTCACTACGCCGTCCGTTTTTTTTTTAACGTGGCGGAGCTCACCGAGAAGCAAGCAGGACAGGGGCGTTTGTTCTGCTGGTTTCAGGACGACCGTGCATCCAGTGGCCAGCGCCGGGCCAAGCTTCCATGCCGCCATTAGCAACGGGAAATTCCAAGGGATAATCTGTCCGACAACCCCGACTGGTTCGCGCAACGTGTACGCGAGATATTTCGCGCCTGGCGTGTACGGAACCGAGATGGGGATCGTGTTCCCCTCGATCTTCGTTGCCCAGCCCGCCATGTAACGGAACAGGTCGACGGCGAGTGGGACATCCGCCGCGCGGGCGACCTTGAGAGGCTTCCCGTTGTCGAGCGTCTCGAGTTCGGCGAATTCTTCCAGATGCTGCTCGATCAAGTCTGCAAGTTTCCAGATAAGCCGCCCGCGCTCAGAAGCGGTCAGTCTTGACCACGGGCCGACCTCAAACGCGGTCCGGGCTGCTTTGACGGCGCGATCGATGTCCTCACGATCGCCTTCTGCGACGCGAGCCAACACTTCGCCGGTGGCGGGGTTGTAAGTCGGGAAAGTCTTTCCTGAAGCGGATTCGACCCATTGGCCGTTGATGAGCATCTTGCGAGGTTTGGAAATGAAGTCCGTTACTTTATCTTCGAGCTGGATTGTGGCCGTTGCCATCGTGTTCCTCCTGTCGTATTGACGTGCCTTGCCGCGGCTGCGTGTCGTTTTCGGAAGCGAGGCTAGGGGCGTGGGCCCACGACCGTCGGGTCGGCGGAGAGTTCGGGCACCCCTCGATTAACCATCCTGCAATAGCGGTTGGCATTTTAGCTCATTTCGTGGGTCCCCGGAGCCCAGTTTCGGTGTGAATTTGTTGCACCGTGATCGGTGCAGCCGCTTACCCCAAGCTTAGCCTTTTTCGTCGTGGAGTGGACCTCGAGCCATTAGAATCGCCGAGTTTAAGTTCTCCGCATGGTTGCTATGAAATCGCGCCTGTTGTGGCTCTCTATCGGAGCGTTAACGCTGAGCGCTGTGCTTACCGTGGTGAACCACTCCGCGACGCCACTACCCGCCACCCTCCTGGTGCTGGCTCGTTGGGTCGCAATTTTCCTGTTTGCCTTGTACGGTGTTTTCCGGCGATCTTTAACCACGTGGATTCTGGTCGCGATGTTGGCGGGCGCCGCTTTGGGGCACGACTGGCCGCAGGTCGCCGTCAATCTCCGTGTGATCAGCATGATCTTTCTGCGGCTGATCAAGACCATCATTGCTCCTCTCATCTTCGCAACCCTGGTCAGTGGGATCGCTGCTCACTCCGACTTGAGGAAGGTCGGTCGCATGGGCATCAAGGCCATCGTTTATTTCGAAGTGGTGACGACGTTAGCGCTGGTAATTGGTCTGGTTGCCATCAACGTCAGCCAGGCAGGCGTCGGGGCGAAGATCCCTCCCGCAATCGGAGAACCGCTCCAGCCTCAGAAGTTGAGCGCGACCGACACGGTCCTGCACATCTTTCCAGAAAACTTTGCCAAATCGGTTGTAGAAGGGCAGGTTCTGCAGGTCGTCGTATTCAGCATCTTGTTTGGAATTGCGCTCGCGATGGTTCGCGAGGATCGCCGGCAACCAATGCTGCGTTTCACAGAGAGTCTGGCGGAGACCATGTTCAAGTTCACGAACCTCGTCATGTACTTCGCCCCGTTCGGAGTGGGCGCCGCCATCGCGACCACGGTGGGCAGCACAGGAATGGGAATCCTGGTTAACCTCGCGAGCTTGCTGGTGACCCTTTACGTGGCGTTGCTTGTATTCATTTTCGGAGTGCTGTTGCCGGTTGCCCTGCTGGCCCGGGTGCCGCTGAAGAAATTTGTGGCCGCCGTCGCTGAGCCTGTTTCCATTGCCTTCGGAACGGCCAGCTCAGAAGCCGCTCTACCGCGAGCGATGGAGGCCATCGAAGGAATCGGCGTACCCCGCGAGATCGTGGCGTTCGTCATGCCCACGGGCTACAGCTTTAACCTCGACGGCAGCACGCTCTATCTATCCCTCGCTTCTATTTTCGTTGCGCAGGCGGCCGGGATTCATCTCAGCGTGGGACAGCAACTGCTCATGATGCTTACCCTGATGCTGACCAGCAAAGGAGTAGCGGGTGTGTCGCGCGCAGCGATCGTTATTCTTCTGGGAACCGTAGGGTCTTTCGGCTTGCCAGTCGAACCGGTGTTCATCCTTCTGGGAATTGATCAGCTCATGGACATGGGCAGAACGGCGGTCAATGTTCTCGGGAACTGCCTGGCGACGGTTGTCGTGGCGCGCTGGGAAGGGGATTTCGATGAGAAGACGCCGCGGATGACGAACGTGGCGACAGCCGAGGGCAGTGCAGTTTCCGAGTGAGACCAACCTGTTTTGAATGCAATGGTGAAAAGCCGTTCTAGAAGCGGGTATCGTGGCCGTTTAGCGCCGTCGCCCACGGGTCTGCTCCATGTTGGACACGCTCGTACATTCTGGATTGCGGCGCAACGTGCTCGAGAGAATGCGGGCGGCCTCATTCTGCGAAATGAGGACCTCGATCCCCAGCGGTGCCGCACTGAATTTGTCGATGCCATGTTTGAAGATTTGCATTGGCTGGGCATCGAGTGGACCGAAGGGCCCGATCGTGGTGGTCCCTATGCACCATACTCACAGAGCGAACGCCGATCGCAGTACCTTCAGGCATGGCGGAAACTTCGGGATGAAGGCTGGATATATCCCTGCGCCTGTTCGCGCAAGGATTTGGCGCTCGCGGCCACTGCACCGAATGACGCCGACGATGAAGCAATCTATCCGGGAACGTGCCGTG